>Ga0209348_1000091_pt1 | contig 57273 bp, 104 predicted proteins | sample ETNvirenome_2_30_FD_184065 | JGI IMG/M metagenome (GOLD analysis project Ga0209348, IMG submission 184065) | Marine viral communities from the Pacific Ocean - ETNP_2_30 (SPAdes) (version 2) | ecosystem: Environmental > Aquatic > Marine > Oceanic | place: Pacific Ocean | collected 2013-06-22 | reverse complement strand
GATTACGAACAAGCCGTTGTTGATGAAACAGCCGACACGTTGTTTGTTAACGAATACCATGGCGTCGACATGGATATCCACATCGAGTATTCTTGGGTGGACATCGGTATGGGCGCTTCAAACGGTCAAGCACTTAGTAATTTTGTTGCTGCCGCTGGTACAGGAAACACAGTTGTTGACATCCAGATCAAACCTGGTGAATCAAACAACTATACAATTCCTGAAACTGGAGTTGTTATTCCGTAACTCAAACCATGAGAAGACAGGAGCTGCGTACGCGGCTCCTTTTTTATTGACTATACTGAAAGAAATAGCAGATATATGATGTTTAATAAAGAAGACTTTGAATTACCACTTGAAGCAGAGCTGCGCCTACGAGTAATTAAAGATGAAATTGATAGTGCCAATGATATTGATGTATTAAAAAAAAGCCTTAAAGAAACGACAAGGCTTATAATGTTTTACCAGAACTTATTTGCAAAGTTGGCAAAGGATATTATTGCAAAAGAAATGGTAGATTGGGTAGAAGAAGTAAACAGAAAGCACAACGAAAAGAAAGGTTAAAATTAGAATACTGATACCAATTAACTCATGCCAGCCATAGGTGATGTAAAAACAGTATTTGGACGGACATACGTATATGTCAATCCAAATCAAACACTCGGGCCTGGCACATGGCTTTTATCAGATGATGATGAAAATGGTAGCGAAAACAATACTAATGAATCTTCTTCAATGCCAGTGTATGGTCAAGCTGTGGTTTCAATTCACGGTCCTATTACACGTGGAATGTTGATTTGCTTGAATTCAGCAGGAGAGGCAGTTCCAGCAAGTGCTGCGTCTGTAGAAACCTCAAGAATTGTGGGTGTGGCAATGGAGTCTGCAAATGTAGGACAAATAACCGAATTCACACAAAACACAGTAATGGATATGTTTAACAGTAGTTCAATAACTGATGAGGGAGCAGCAACACTCGAAGTCGGCAAGCCTTACTATCTGAGTTCAATTAACCCTGGATTTTGGACAACAGTGCCAGATACCAATACATCTGGCTATTTAGTGATTCAGTGCGGAACAGCTGTAAATTACAACTATATGGCGATTGATATTGAACCAGCAGCAAGTGACTTTGACGGTGGTGTTTACGCAGCATAAACAGATTCAATAAGTCGTTAATATTGTTAATGAGATTCCTATTTCCTATGGAGCTTTTTAGCAATGAAACTTCAGCTTAAGAGAAGTCTGAAAACAATTACAAACAGTACATTAGCTCAAGCACCATCTGTAGATCAGATGGAATATGGCGAAATTGCTGTTAACTATGTATCTTCAGATCCAAGTTTATTTCTGAAAGACAGTACAAATGTCATTCGTAAAATGCAGCTCGGCATTCTGCCTGACCTGGATGTCAGCACCGAGCAGTCTGGAACACTAGACGGGCGTTATATTTTAAATACAGGTGACACCCTTACAGGGAATCTTTCAGCCCCTAGCTTTATTGGTGGTGTTGCACGGATGGCAGCTGTTGCCCCTGCTTCTGCTGAAGATGGTGAGCTGTGGTGGAATAATAACGATGGTCGTTTATATATTTATTACAACGATGGTGTAACTACACAGTGGGTTGATGCAAGCCCGGATAGCTTCACACTTGGCGCTGGCTATTACGATAAAAATGAAGCCGACGCACGTTTCATCGGTAAAGCCGGTGGCATTATGACTGGCATTCTGCAGCTAGCTGGTAACCCAGCCACTGCACTGGCGGCTTCACCCAAGCAATACGTCGATAGTCAAGCAACAGCTGCTCAGACAGCTGCTCAAAACTTTGCTACCGCAGCAATTGCATCTATTCCTCCCACGGACCTTTCCAGCTACGACACATCAGCACAAGTTGACGCAAAGATTGCTGCTATCCCAGCTACCGACCTGTCTGCATACGATACATCGACCGAAGTTGATGCAAAGATTGCCGCTAACACACCTGATCTGGCAAACTATTCAGGCAATGTCTCTTTTGATGGAACTGTTACGTCTAATGGCTTACACATTAACCAGCTGGCTTCACTGACCAATGGTGGACAGTTGGGCTATGATGATCCTACAAAAAGTTTGAGATTATACTCAAATTCATCAATAGGCACAAACGCTAAAACGCAGTTTCACTTTAATGAAAGTGGTACAGCAGACATTACCTTTAACGAAGGAGGCAGCGCCACGTTTGTTAGTAATATAGAGGTTGGTGAAAAAGTTACTGTCAAAGGCGGCAGTGGTGCTTCAGGTACGATTCAATTAAACTGCGAAAATAATTCTCACGGCGTTATGATTAAGGGGCCTGCTCATTCAGCAGGAGCAAACTATACATTAACTCTGCCCACTAACACTGGAAATTCAGGCCAAATTCTTACAACTGATGGCACCGGTTCGCTGACTTGGAGTACGCCTACTGCAACGGCTGATTTAACTAATTATGATACATCTACAGAGGTAGATGCAAAGATTACATCTGCAGCACTAAGTCTGTCCTCACTCCCGGCACTCCCATGAGCACAATAAATGATACAGATCTATTACTCGTTGAACGCAACGGAGTCCAATACCAAATCACATACGATCAAATGAGTACACTAAACGACGACGATCTCCTGCTCGTAGAACGTGGCGGAGTCCAATACAAGGTAGAAGCGCAACACGTCTCAACAGGTGCCAATGGTTTAATTATCCCCCCTGTTGAAGTTCTTACGCCAGTCAACGGTGCAGGTATCACTGAGTTTACTACCTATGAGCCTGTCTCAAGTGCCATCACTGCAGTGGGAGAAAACGGCACGATTGCCAAAGATACTGATGAAATTCTAAGTGTTGCTGTTGAAGCTCCTATTGCTTCTTGGAATATCGCAGATGGTTCTTCTCCTTCATTTGCCAATACCGACATCAATTTTGCAACGGAACTTGCGGCAAGAGGTGTCACTGCTATCACTGGAATAAACCTTTACTTAGATAATGTTTCTGGATATCCATACACCTCTAACCTAAGTGGTTTTACTCTCAACAATGTCGACTTGGTGGCTGCCGCGCAGGTATCTCTCATTTCATACAACGGAACCCCTTATAACAACAGTTATGGTTGGGTGTCTTTCTTTAATGGTGGAGGATACAATCAATGCCAAGGAACCACTACATATACCTGCCTATTCCAACCCTACCCTCTGGGCACAGTTGCAAAACTGAAAGTGTTGAGCGTAGGCGGAAGAGTTTCACTGTTAGATCAAGATGGTGCTGAACACTTCATTATTGGTAGTAGTGTTAAAAAAGTTCTTTCATTCCCCACCAACACAAACTTCAGTGGACTGTCGGTTGGTGATGTGGTGCAAGGTGGAACAGTAGAATCGCCTGTAATGATTGCAACACATTCAGCGGGCGGAACAGACTTCGTTATCGAAAATTTTGAATCAGTCAATGTAACAAGTACCAGCTCTCAAACCCCTTCTACTTTTGATCACGCAACTAAATATAAATCTTTGTGTTTCTATTTAAGTGATCCAACAAGTGATGTTGAAGTAAACATGGGGGGATCTGGATGGGTTACACATTCTTCTGTTGATGGTGTCAACTGGGTACAAGGGACTACACATAGTGGAGGCGCAGCGATGGCGCGGACACTTAGTTCAAATAACCCTAATGCCAAGTATTTCCTAATTGGCGCTCAAACTCCAGGATACCCCTTCTCTGATTGGGCACAATATACACTTCAACCTTCATTCATAAGCAATTGGAATCCTCCTTATACACTTGAAATGCCTGTTGGTGGATCGATTGAGGCAGCAGTAGAAATCACAGCCATTGACGCTGCCGCAACACCGCCGACTGTCACGGTAGATGGCGGCACATGGACAACCAGTGATCGTTTGACCAGTCAGATTAGCTACGAAAAGTCCCTGACCTTCACTGACAGCACTCAGCTAGCCAACATGGTTGGACCTCTTGAGATGACGGATGCAAACGGTGATGTCGTCACTCCTGTCAGTGACACCATTGCGAGCGTCAGCGGTAATGTTCTGACTCTTCAGGGAGACACTAACCTTGCATACTTCCAGCCTGGCGATGAAGTTCAGACTGGCGTTCAGGTTGTTTCTGTAGACGCAGCTGCTCCCAGCATCACTGTTGATGGTGGTAGTTGGCTGGGTGCTGATGGATCAGGTAGTACCTATGAAATTTCTAAGTCCTTGAGATTTAACTCAGCCGATTCGTCTTACATGCACTGGACGCCTTCGTCTGCAGGTAACCAAAAGACATGGACTTGGAGCGGGTGGGTAAAAAGAGTTAATTTCGGCGAAGAGTGTGTTCTCTTCTCAGGATCAGCGTCTCCAGGTGCCAATTACTACCTCACTTTTTCTGGTGGCACTGGCACGGGAACTGGCGCTGACGGGCTTAGTTTCTTTTATGGGTACGGAATCCATGTTGGAACGGCCGCGAATGCATTTAGAGACCCAAATGCTTGGTATCATATAGTTGTTGCGGTTGACACTACACAATCAACTCCTGCGGAAAGAGTAAAAATCTACGTCAATGGAACTGAAGTAACCTATAGTTACACTAACTACCCATCTGAAAATGCAGATCTTGGGATCAATTCGTCCTATAGGATGTCGATGGGAGCAATAAACAGTTACGCTGCTTGGTCTTTATCTGACATGTATTTAGCCGACGTACACTTCATCGACGGCCAAGCACTTGCTCCGACTGCATTTGGTGATTTTGACAGCAATGGGGTCTGGCAAGCTAAGGAAGCAGATATTTCTAGTTATGGCACAAATGGCTTCAACTTGAATTTCAGCGATTCAAGCAGTGATGCCGCATTGGGATATGATGCAGCGGGCAGTAACGACTGGACTGTTAATAACCTAACTAACGCCAGCGTTGCAGACTCACCAACTTCCAATCATGCGACCTTGAATCAATTGCTTAAGGGTTCTAGCACTACCATTGCAAATGGTAATCTAGAAATTACCGGTGCAAATTCTTGGAACTGTGCTTATGGAGGATTTAAACTTCCAACATCAGGTAAATGGTATTGGGAGGTTCAAGCGGGCGGAGGTAATACACACCCAGGCATTTGCCTTGCTTCAGATAACCACATTGCCAGTGCATACACTTATCCAAGCCACCTCTTGAATTTTTGGGGAGTATATGCAGCAGATGGTAATAAGTACCGAGGACCTGGTAATGTTTCTATCGGCTATGGTTCTCCAATAACAAGTGGTGATATTATTGGCCTTGCTTTTGACGCTGATGCTGGAACCCTCACATTTTACATCAATGGCGTGTCTCAAGGCGTAGCATTTACTGGGCTTTATGATGAATACATTCCTGTATTTGGAGTATTTGACGCAGGTGCACAAAAAGTAAACTTCGGCCAACTTACGTTTGCGTACCCAGTAAGTGATTTCGAAGCTCTCACCCTGGCTAACTTCCCCGAGGCAGCAATCAAAGACAGCACAGATCATTTTGGGATTGTTGAATACACCGGAAATGGTGGTACACAAGCAATCAGCGGTCTCAATTTCAGCCCAGACCTTCTCTGGATAAAACCAAGAAGTCTAGCCTATAACCATAGGTTCTTTGATACCGTTCGTGGCACTGGCGGCTTGCTTTATTCAAACACAACTGATGCTGAAACATCTCAACCCAATAGCAACGACAATTTAGCTTCTTTTGATTCTGATGGCTTTACTCTTGGCGCAGGTATTGGCATAAACACTAATAACTCCCCGTATGTAGCCTGGGCATGGAATGCTGGTGACACCACAGAAACAATTGCTGCTGGTGATCTGACGAGTTCTATTTACGATCAAAGTCAGACTTGGTCAAATAATGCTGTTACAACGGGTAATAGTGGCAACTGGTTAAATGTGACCAACCTGTTTAATGGTGATCTGTCAACTTATGCACACGCCAACGCCAACGCTAGCGATGTCGAAGTAACCATTACTTTTAGCCCAGCTTTAACAGTATCAAACACAGTTACTTTATATGGAGTAATTGGTGGTGCTGCGAGTTCTGCAACGTGGAACGTTAACAACGAAGCAACAACTGCACTTTACAATGATCTTAGTCACCCCCCGTCGCTTCCGATACCTGCAAGCTCTACGAGTTTTTCTGGCTCATTAAGTAGTATTACTATAGAGAGGACAAGTGCGAGTGCCGCAGGTTTGTATCTCTATGGAATAGAAGTTGATGGCAAGATGTTAGTTGACCCCGGCGTCAGTGTTGATGCCGTCCCATCAATGGCATCACAAGTCCGCGCCAATCCGGCGGCTGGGTTCTCGATCGTGAAGTGGACATGTAATGGATCGGAAGATCAATCTATTGGGCACGGCCTCGGAACCACCCCAGCATTCATGATTTTCAAAAATCTTGATCGAGCAACTAATTGGACGGTCTATCATAAAGATGCGACAACTACAACCCAAAAAGTCTTTTATTTGAATGGTGCAGGTGCTGTTGCTGATTACAGTGGCGGAAGTTCAACGTGGTGGGGTGCATTACCAACATCGAGCGTGTTTACTGTTGGTGATGCGGGCACAGCGGTAAACCACACTAGCGGCGATGAAATGATCAGCTACTGTTTCAGCCCAGTATCTCAATTTTCAGCTATGGGCAAATACAGCGGCAACGGTTCTACTGATGGGCCGTTTGTTTACACCAACTTTAAACCAGCCTGGGTTCTGATTAAGAAGATCAGCAATGCCGGTAATTGGGCCATTTATGACACTGAACGTTCAGATGGTAATCCGGCAGTTGAGAGGTTGTATGCAAACACTTCTGGTGCGGAGGATACTGGCACAGCAAATATAATTGATGTGTTGTCTAATGGATTTAAACTAAGAGGTAGCCACACTCAAAGCAACGGAAATGGTGAGACTTATATATACATGGCCATTGCTGGAAATCCACTAAACACGACACCTGAAGCCGATGCCAATGGTGACACACAAGTCGCACTCGATGCACTCGTGGCAGCTGCAACAGAGATTGTTGAAACAGATGGGACAACGATGTACCTCAACGGTGCAACAGGTCCCTGGCGTACAGGACTCTCTATCGAAGGTTCACAAATTAATGCTGCACCTCCAGGGCCAAGTGAAATCACCTTCACCTCTCAGAATCAGGGAACACCTGCATTCAGTGGTGTGGATGCAACTCTTGCAAGTCGTACCTGGACTCTGGAGTCTGGTACAACGGCAACTGGTCCTTGGACGCTTATTGACACCTATGCCGACTACGGTGTTCTCAGCACACAAACAGGTGCAACGCCGTGGACAGAGAACAAGCCCACACTTCAGCCCAATACGTTCTATAGAATCAAAGTTCAATACGATTCAACTAATGCACCATCAGTCGAATCTGTATACAACACCTTTAAAACTGGAGATGCCTGATGAAGTACTACTTCCAACCTGAAAACAAAATGATTACAACGGAAGAGTTGATTCGTAAATATGGATCAGAAACACCTGTTGCTGGCCTTGATATCTACGAACTGACGTCACAGCCTGATTTTGAGCCCGTCGGATTTATGCTGGCGGCTGACGGTAAATACACACCGATCAAATCAGTCTGATTAACCCAATTAACCCTACACAGCTCGTCAGCAATGGCGAGCTTTTTTTATTATGTACATCAAAGTGTCTGAGTTGCCCAGAGTACCTGCGAGTACTTATCCTATAGGGCATCCGGCAAATAAATTGAAGTCAGATATTAGATAAAATTAAAGTAGTAAAATGTGGCAGCTAGATGGCTCAGATTAATTTTCCAGAACCACAAGCAAATGGAGAGATTTTTGATAAGGATGGTGTTCTATATCAATACTCAGGAAATCCACCTTCTGGCTTTTGGAAAGCAAATTCACAGAATGTAGTTGATGACGCCTACATCAATACATCTGGCGATATTATGTCTGGTGATCTTACACTCACCGGCTTATCTGGCTTGGGCGAAGCTATCCTAGGTGTTGATGAAAATGGCAGACTTATCCGGGGAAACGCACTTTCAGAATGGATGGGTCCTTATATCAAACGTACTGGTGATTCCTTTAACGGATCAATAACTCTAGAGGACAATTTAGGAAATCCGCGCATAGATTTAAATCATCAATCAGGTGATGTATCCCTTGCCGGTGATTTACAAGTAGGTACATTTGATATAGATGATCCGACAGCAGATGCATCAACAAAAAATGGCGGTGGATTGAAAGGAGGCAAACTATATGCAAAACAAATAGGTAGTAATGACAATAATGTTTATGAGGGCTATAGTGCTAGTGGTGTAGTTACCTCCAACATTACCGGGGCTGGTAATGCACAATTTAACAATATAGAACTGAATGACGGTGAGCTTGCGGCTCCATTTATTAGTGCAGGCGGAGGCTCCTTAGCTTCATATGCTGGCATTCCCAATTCGATGTTTCCAATTCGAGTTAAAGATGAATCAGATGTTTTGAATTTTGGAGTAGCAACAAACGGTACTGTTTATATTGGTGGATCGTTGACTGCAGCAGTTCCTGCACCTGCTATTTCATTAGGGCAGGATGGAACCGCAAATTACTCTAACGAAGTCTCTGCCACTAAATTTAATAGTTCTGGTGATGTGCTAATTGGAGGAGACCTTAAAATCAGCAGCTATGGTATTAACCAAGCTGGCACAACAACTGTTGGTGATTTGACTTGCAATTCAGTATCTACTACGTCAGCGGACTTAGGCTCAATTACGGGGCAATCATTAGATTTGAGTGGTAACATTACAAGCTCTCATGGTGCTACATTCGGAAGTGACATTAGCGTAACTGGAGCAGTTAGTGCGACTGGAGCAGTTTCAGGAAGTTCGGCTAACTTTAGCGGTAACGTCACTGCATCTGATTACGGTGCCGTATCTGGAAGTACAGCCACTTTTACTGGAGCCGTAAATGCTGATGCCGCTAGCGTCACGCAAAGTATTACAGCCGGATCTGCATCTATTAGTGGCGATTGCACAGTCGGATTAATTACAAGCAATTCAGATGCTGTTGTGCAAGGTTCAGGTACATTTACAAATAATGTGAGCTGCGATGGGATTAATAGCACAGATAGTGTTAATGCCTCAGTTGCTTTGGCTAACGATTTTGGATTAAAGATTTCACAGGGAGGCTCTGTGAATGCATCAATAGCAGGCAATGGAGAAGCTGTATTTGCAGCCAATAAGATGGCAATTAACGCCAATGGAGATATAGTGAATATCAATAACTCATATGGAGCAATTTCAGATAAAAAGTTTAAAACTAATATTGTAGAAGCATCATCACAATGGAAAGATATTAAAAATATTAATTTAGTGAACTATAACTTTAAACCGTCGTACGGATTTGGAGATAGTAAATATCTCGGTGTCATCGCTCAAGATTTACGCGCCAACTGCCCATCACTTGTAGAAGTCAAAGATGATGTTCAAAAAATTACAACTCCAGAATTTGATGAGCATGGTTTACCTGTATTTGATGAGTTAGGAAATCAAAAGACTACCCAGGTTATTCAAAAGACAGGCACTCAGACGCAAAGCGTAAAATATTCAGTTTTGCATTTAAAGGCTCTTGGCGCTTTGCAAGAAGCAATGGAAAGAATTGAAAGTCTAGAAGCAAAGGTAAAACAGCTCGAAAATAAATAATATTAGTTAGATTAGTAAGGAATTCCATAATAAACATGGCTTGTAAACGTTCTGAATTGATTTCAGCAATCAATACTTTTTCCGCAGCTCGTATTTCTGACGACAAAACATTGTTAAATTTTGCTGCTTCAGTGGTATTCCAACTGCTTGATACTCTTGAGTTTGAACCAGAAGATGAAGCAGTAGATGAAACACCAGAAGTTAAATCAGAGGTAAAGGAAGCGCCTGAAAAACCAAAACTGAAACGTCCTCGTAAGAAAGTTGCCATGTAGTGATTAAAATATAGTTACTGGGTATATTCTCATATGGATTCAGAAAGCCGACGACTGTTTTGGGAGTTAGTTGAAAGTGGCGATAGGCCTCTATTATCAGTGCTTAATTCACTAATTGAAAAATGGGGGCTTCCTGAGATCATTATGACACTCGGTGAGATCTCTGAGGTACTTTCAGAAGATGCTGTTGATGCAGATTTAACTCCTAATCAGCGTGGTTTAATTCTGGGGGCATGTGCACAAGTGAGCGCACTCAGTGATCAAATATCAGCTGAAATGGATCACCTTATCGCTAATCCCAATGGATAAAAACACATTAGACAATTGGAAAAAAATTAAAGAGGCCCTGGAGGAAGCAGGAAAAACTGATTCTTTCTATTACAAAAGAGCGGCAGCAATCATTGGAGGTGAAAAAGATCCTCTCGACATTCCAACAGTTAAGGCGGATGATCAATCTTGAAAACCTGGCCACTCACACCAATTCCACCAGCTGCAGAACTGCCTAAAGCAGTACCACTGCCAAGTTTCGAGTACGAGGCTCCTGAGTACATTGAACCTCTGTGGGAACCCATAATTATTTATCGCGAGGATGTCCCTCAAAAACTTAAGACAAGTTCAGAAACTTCATCAGAAACAAAATCCGAAACAAAGCCAGTAACAGAGAAAAAGAACACTTCTAACAATACAAGTGAGAGCAATAAGATGCCAGAGCCAACCGCTCCAGCACCTTTAACACCACCAACATCTGAATTTAAAGAAGTCCAGACAGTTGATATCCCTATCATTAATGTTGAAGTCCCTGTCCCTAAACCCGAAATTATCGTAACGGCAGCAACAACAGCAACAATTGCTTCTGTTGCATCGGTAGGCGGGACATTAGCAGCTACTGCGATTTTTCAACGCTTGACTCAGGTTGCGAAGCCGGTGATAACTTTTGTTCTGAAGAAGTTGGCGAAGGCTCGCGGGAAGGAGCAACCACTTTCTTGGGCGCGGCAGCGAGCGGCACAACGTCGGAGCAGATCTCGTAAAAAGGCGTACCAGGCCTGATCCTGAATCCTTCTTGATAGATATTAATGCACTCTTTTATTCTCACTAATTCGTAATCAAGTCTAGATTTCTGAATACTAATTCGCCCTAGCTCTTTGCAAAGCTCGACTGAACTACCATCAAGTGGCACAGAAATGCTCATTTGCCCGCCAATATTACGCGACAACGAACCAGGGTTTTCTGTCTGCATAATATAAGGAGCAAAACTCAGCACAGGACCATTGCAAAAATGCCCCTGTTTAAAGGATTGCGTACTAAGACTTCCTTGATTAATTTGTACCGCCTGGTTGGCCACTGAGCCCGTTATAGCGGCTTGTGGCGTTGCACTGACATTTGTATCGTCTGCTTGTTGAATATCAGCCTTGACAGGTAATCCGCAGAGAATTATTGAGAGAAGACCGACAAGGTATTTGTAACTGAATCGGTTGTAATTGTGCGCTCTGTATCGATCGTTTCGATCAAGCCGGCTTCTCTTGAAATTACTTCTAATTGCCATGGCTTACTATCGTCAATAATTTGGAAGCTGACGCCTTCAACCTCAATATCAATATCAGTAGCAGTTGAATCGACTGTCGTTACGTTGTCGCCGCTCCATGTACCAACAGATGCGCCAAACCTTTCAACATTAGAGACTTCTTCAATAGTCTGGGTTGTCGTCACAGTTTGCGTCATGCTGCCTGTTGAAAACTGAGGAGCACCTTGGGCATAAACTGGTGAGCCAATCAGCAATAATAAGAATAGGGTTTTAAACGTGCTCATTGGGCATAAATTAACTCTATTCATATATTCTAAAGGTTAAAAATGCCGAATAACGAAAACAGCTGGGTCAGAAATATTCTAGTCAATTTTGTACCAGCAGGTGTGCTTATTTGGGCCTTGAGTGTTCTAACAGCAAGCTATTTTAATATGGCAAAAAATGTAGATGCAGCTTTTATTAGTTCACTCGTTACTACTGTTTTGGCCAGTTACGGAATATCTCGTGTAGAAGCGGGTAAGGATAAGAAAAAAACTAACTGCAAATGTGATGAAAATGATGACTTCTAACTTTCTTTTGTCTTACCAATTTTTCCATAAAGGTTAGGCCTAACATTTCCATATCCATTTTCAATTGATACAAACTCTCCATTTATATCTTTTACTTTTTGATAGTATTCATCAAAAATGTTTACTTTAGTATAAGCGCGTACTACATCAGTGTATATTTGGCCGGCTACTTTATATTGAACAAGGTGTATATCACTTGGAAGCCCTTTATCGTCAAACGAGTTTTTATCTACTCCTCTGGCGACTACATGAATTTTTGATTTTTTCAGCTCTTCGGGTGTAAATTCAATCATGTACTCATGCGTAACTTCTTTTGAGCGGCGGGCCGTGGCTGAAGCCCCCATTGGGCTTAGCGGGGTATTGCTTGGGTTTTGTGGCACAACCTTCTCCTGTATTTACAAGTATTTTTAAAGCCTGCGGACTACCTGCCATTCTCATGTTATTTGTGAATGAAGATATACTTTATTTTATCAGCGACGAGATTCCGATACGAGGCTTACGACTGTGGAAAAAATAACCATTAACTGATTAGTTAGCCTTATGTTTTTTCCGATAGTTCCATGCTATTGTTCTTTTAGCCACGTCAATTCCGAGAGATCGAATCCCTCGCTCTCCGTCACCTAACCCAAAGCCCCACATAACGTGGGGTTTTTTTGTTAGACATTGATTGGCGTTGCTTATATCCCAAACACAGCCCTATGAAAGTTCAACACCTGCTTGATGCTGTTCGTGAGACGACCCATGTCCGCGACAGTACGTTCAAATGCTGGCGAACAGCCGCAAAGCCGATTGAAAATATTTCAGTCGCTGACGTGGATAAGACTTTAGTCAACCGCTACTGGAGATCTCAACTGACTCCAATTGGTAATTGTTCTGCTGAAACAGTACGTCGTCGCTTGAGTCTGCTTTCGGGCATTTGGGCAATGGCCATTGAAGAGGAGCTCATAGACACAGAAATTAATGTGTGGTATCGAGCAAGTCGCAAAATTAAAACTGATCGCGATGAATCTGCAGAACGCTACGGAAAAGAGTATCCAGTTAGGCCATTTGAATTTTATAAAGAATTCCACGATGACCCGCTGTTTTTAGCCATCTGGTATCACGGTTTCCGCGTCGGAGAAATTGCCGGCATGCTGAGCAACGAAATACGATTTGACAATAAAATTCCATATTTTCAAGTTCAAGACAACAGCAACCGACTGATCAAGCGGGGTGCTCGTCGTCAAGTGCCGATCCATCCGGAGTTCTATCCATGGGTCGGAAGGCTCGAAACGGATACAACGCGGTATCCAGGCAAGAACTGGTCAGAAAAATTACATGAAGTCTGTGATCTTCCTAAAGGAGAAGCGGCCCATAGCCTCCGTCATAATTTCATCACTCGTGCCCGTACTGCCTTACCCGGTCAGGATTCCATGATTTCTAAGTTGGTGGGTCATCGAGTGTTCGGCATGACCGCACGTTATGGCACTTGGCCGCTGGAAGATAAATTTGAAGCTATCAAAAAAATCAGACGGTAATCACAAAATCACACTTCAGCCCGGCCATGTGTCGGGCTTTTTTAATAGCCTCACATGGTAAATGTTATTTAGCTAAAGTAATTGAAATGCTAAATATATATGGAACGGGAATATCCTGTTCCCGGTTATGAAGGATACTTTGCAACAGAAAGCGGAGATATTATTTCGTACAAGCGGGGACAAAGAAAAGTATTAAAACAATCGGTGAGGCGCCGCAGGTTGAGTGTCGGCCTGTCCAGAAAAAACAAAAAAAGAAAAACAGAGACTGCTCACAGAGTGATCTTGTCAGCAAAGCTAAGGAGAGAGCTTGAAGACTGGGAACAGACTTGTCATCTCGATTCGAACCACGATAACAATATTATGGCTAACTTGGAAGTTGGTGATTTTGTTAATAACGCCATTGATTGCTTAGAAAATGGCAAAAGAAAAACTAGCCTATTTCAAATACAACGCGCAATAAAGCGTCTTCAGCGTCTTGAAAAAAAAATTTATGGACGGAGAGGAGGGGATTCGAACCCCTGGTGCCCGTGAAGACACGCCAGTTTTCAAGACTGGAGCCATAAACCACTCGACCACCTCTCCAGAATCATTCTACGAACCTTTACCAACATTTAGCTAGAATATGTAGAAGATTAAGTCAATAAAATGATTGCTATTATTCGCCCTATTTTGTTTAGCTTTCTTACATCTACACGAGTCAAGAAATTGATCGTGGAGCTTCTTGAGGCCTTAGCTAAGAAAACAGAAAATACACTTGATGACATTGCTGTCAAAGCAGTTAAGGACGCTCTGCTTCCTGAAGCATGATTTCCTTAGTTATCGCATCATTAATGTTTGCATCTCATGGTGATGGTCCCTACGACTGGCACATGAGCTGTGAACGCTGGATGGAGAAAAAAATAGAGATACTTCGAGACGAGCACCTGGATGCTTACAATAAAAAGTTTCTTATTAATTACTTTCGCAGCAAAGTAGAAGGCGAATGCTACGACACTATGGCGTGATGGGTAGGCAGGACGATATAAATAAAGAACGAGAATTTTATAAGCAGTTAAAAGAGCGGATTAAACAGCTCAGAATAGATATTGAAAAGCACCAAATGCTTAAGCCCTTGGACGATAATGAAGATGATGATCCACCGTTCATTGGTAAAGACATCTAAGATTTTGATTCTTTAAGTAGTTATATTAAGCGTAAGTTGTAACAAGCAACTACATGCGTATTGTCGAAAACTGGAGTGAGCTTATGTACGATGAGCTCCATTGCCTTAAAAGCAGCACAGCCAAAAGACAATTTCGAAATTCAATTCGATACGCTTTTGGCGGCTTATGTGCTTATTGCCGATGTCGACGAGCTACGACGCTCGATCACTTAAAACCTAAGTGTCGTGGTGGAAGTAGTCTAAGGTCTAATTTGTTACCATCTTGTTTAGAATGTAATCACTCCAAGGGAAGTGAAGACTGGCTAAATTGGTACAGTAATCAGTCCTTTTATAATTCTGTAGCAAAAGAGCTTATTGAAGAATGGATAGAAAACAAACAACTGGAGCGAATGGGTGATGAACGAATTGAACATAGAACAGAGATTTATACTTAGTCGAGCACGTTACGAAGTTGTTCGAATGAGCCGCCCAGCTCTTGAGAAAGTGGCTTTGCGTTTACTTCGCTCAAGAATGGAAATGAAAAACGGCGTACAAAATATGTTGCAAGGAAATGGTATTCTATTCAAAATCGAGGAAAATCAAGGCAGCGGACTACCTGAGATTATTTCAGAAGAGACATTTTGTGACCTTTTAACACTTAATAGCGAAGATGAGATGTCAACAGATATTGAAGACATGGGTTGGGAAGATGAGGATTTAGATCAAGACGATCTCATGCTTGAGTAGTGATTGAGCTAGACTGATTCTAGATAATTACAAGGTATGGAATACGTTATTGGTCCTGTTATTGCAACAGTATTGGGATTAAATATTTCACTGTTGACTGGAAGGAAAATAAAGGCAGATGTAAAAGTATCAGTCGATGAATGTCTCGCAAAGGTAGAGTTTGTCGAAGAGCAGCTGATTGAATTAAATTCTAAAATCCAAGCCATTGAAAATACTGTGGACGTGATTGATAAGCAAACGTTGGCCAAAATGGTCACTACTCTAAAACCTGCATCAGATGCCATTAAGGAAATTCAAGCATTCGTAGGATTAAAGTGATTGATCTTATACATTTTTTTGAGCAATACAACGGAGACTTAAATCATCATCGAGCAGCAATAAATGAGCTTATGCGAGCAATGCCTGACGAATTGCTTGATGAAAATAGCGATTGGGTAAGTATATTTGAAGCTGCAGAAAGCGAATGGGCATACACTAAAATAGTAGGAGATAGATTAATAAATAATGGCAAAACAACGAATGGCGGGTCAAAAACTTAAAGATAGTTTGACACCTAATAAACCTAAAAGAACGCCAAACCATCCTACAAAGTCGCATGTAGTGCTGGCTAAGTCTGGTGGCAAGGAAAAGCTCATTCGTTTTGGAGAACAAGGAGCCAGTACAGCAGGTAAGCCTAAAGAAGGTGAAAGCGAGCGCATGACTAAAAAACGTGCCAGCTTTAAAGCTAGACATGGTAAAAATATTGCCAAAGGCAAAATGTCCGCAGCTTATTGGGCCGATAAGGTGAAATGGTGATGTCTAAACACAAAGCACAAGAATTTTTCGAAAAGAAAAAGGCAGAAACAAAATCAAAAATGAAAGGCAAAAAGAGTGACGACAAGATCGACACTAGCAAAATGCCTGAAGGTCTTCGTAAGCACTTTGAGAAAAAGAACAAGTAGTTATGGCCGAAGGCATTGCAAAAAAGAAAGATCCTAAAAAATGGGCAGCAGCAAAAGCTAAAGCCAAAGCAAGGATGGGCGGAAAACACTCTGCACGAGCTATGCAGCTTGCAACAAAGTACTATAAAGATGCAGGTGGTAAATACGAAGGTAAGAAGCCTAGTGCAAAGAAAAATAAAATGCGCAAATGGACTAAAGAAAAATGGCAAACAAAGGATGGTCCAGGAGATAAAGCCAAGCAGTCAGATGGTTCTACAAAACGATATTTACCCAAAAAAGCCTGGAGCAAACTTTCGGACAAAGAAAAGGCTGCAACTGATCGTAAAAAACGAAACGCTTCCCGACGAGGCGAAGGGGTGACAGCAAACACAAAGGCAGCAAAAGCTGCTGGTAAATCAGCAAGGAACGCAAAGTGAAAATCACACGTGACAACTCAGTTGATCGCCGTCGACTAAAAGCCGATGAAAGAGGCCTGTGGTCTAACGCAAGATCGCGAGCCGCCACCCGTTTGGGCTGGCTCGCATACGAAGAAAATAGACCTAAGAAAACCACACTAAAGGCCTCTCAAATGGGCGGAGATCAGCTGTTTAATAACTATTCTCCTACAGCTCATGCACAGATGCAACGTGGACAGGAGCTTGCCAGAATGAAGGCCCTGGCTAGCTAATTATATAGAATAGATATAAACAAATGCAATAAAGTTAGCTGGCACAAAAGATATGGATTTTTCAAGCATGTTTAGAAAGGACTATCCAATGCCTACAAAGTTGGCAGTTAAAGGTGCGTTGGGAAAAGCTGCACCTGGAGCTTATCCAGTAATTCAAACTATCAGCGATGTCAGCTCTGGTGCAAATCCATATATATCTGCAGGCCGTAATGTTACTGGTGCTATTAGCGGTTCAATGGCTGCTGCTGGTGCTTCTGTTTTGGCAGCAGAGCCAACTGGTTTTGGCTGGCCTGTAATAGCCGCTGCTTACGATCAAGGCAACAGAGCAGGTCAAGATTTTTTTGATTCTGCAGCGCAAAGATTTGGAATGGGAAAAGAAACTAAATCAAGTTTGGGAAACCTTCCAAGTACAGTAAATACTAATTTAGGTGCGTACGACGAAAGCGTAACTCTGCCACCAGTAGGCGGTGGAAACTTGGGAAGCTTCAGAAGTTCTCCACCTCCGTCTTTAAACCCTGATGTACCGCAAACAGGTACGCAGACAGGAGGAAGTAATATATATGCAGGCATGAGTGAGCAAGAGATCAAAGACGCTTATGATCGCCTGAGATATGGAGACAACTTTGATAAAGCACGTGACTATATGAAAAAGGGTCAGGGTGATCCATTTGATAGTACATACAATCCAAGCAAGTTTTTAGTAGATGAGGCAGGACAGAAGAAAGCCGTAGAAGAAGGGCTGAAAATGCATGAAGCGTTCTTCGGGCCTGGTGGTGGACGCTTACGTCAATTGAGCACTCCTACGTCATCGTCTTCTACATCAATTATTCCAGCTCGGGGTAGTGGTGTAAAAAGTGGACGATTAGGTATTCTTGAATCTGCTCATGACAAGCATCCCAACTACTCTGGACCATTACAAAACAATATGCGTGGAAGCAACAGCTTTGACAGAGATAAAGAGCCAGTAAGGGGCTTGCCTACGTCTGAAGATAATCGTAAGCGGCAACAAAGTCTGAGAAATGCTCAGAGAAGGCTTCAACAAGCATCTTCAGCTGATGGCTTACCTCAGATGTCACCTGTACTTAGAATGATTCGATTTGCTGAAGGTACAGAAGGGCCTGATGGATATAGAACAATGTATGGTCATCGTATGTTTGATGACATGAGCAAGCATCCCAATAATCCAATGAAAACTCCTTGGGGAACACAATCAGAAGCAGCGGGAGCATTTCAATTTATGAAACCAACATGGGATGAACAGGCAGCAAAGTTAGGTCTTAAAGACTTTTCTCCCGAATCTCAAGTTGCCGCCGCTGTAAACCTGATCAAAAGCAAAGGAATTGATCCCTATATGAAAATCAATACCATAGATGATATTGTGCGTGTAGCCGATGCACTTGGACCTACATGGGCGGGCCTGCCTGTTTCATATCCTGGTCACGATGGTAAGTACGGAAGAGGTAGTTCTTACTGGGGACAAGGTGGTAAAAAAGTAGAAGACATTGCAAAGTACCTTGGCATTATGTAAATGAGCCGCATTAAGCAACTTAAAAAATTAGAGCTTCTAAAGGATGAGGCTAGAAAGTGCCTTACCCGTAAAGAAGCTCAGAAAATATTAAAAAGGGCAGCCAAAGCTACCCGTAAGTTAAATGAATCAAAATGAGTAAGTAGCCCCGGCTTTAAAGCCAAGAGGCAGATACTCATCAAATTCACGCTCTTCCGTTAGAAAGGATACTTCACCGTAAACGTTCAGTTTTTCAGAAAGGTCAGCTGACAGAACGGCCTTGCCGGAAAGCTCAGCATCAGTACCATCGTTTGGAACGTTGACGAATGCAGGACCCGCTTGAACGGAGTAGGTCAGGACGCTGCCCAGAGGGCCTTCATAGCCGACATGCGTCTCGGTAACGGTACCAACGCGCTCCTTAAGACCGAGAGAAGCGGTATTGCTTTCAACGTTGACAAAACCACCAGCAATTGCGGGAGCAGTGGTAAGAGCCACAGCAACACCAACAATAGATGCAGAAGTAATAAAAGACATGTAATTAATCTAGGTATTTATAATCAGTGAACTAATGTCACTTAAATAACTATAAACTAATTATGAATTAAATGGTTAAAGACAGTATAATATCTGTCTAATTTGTACAAGTAGAAAATAAAAAAATGACCCACGTTAGTGGGCCAAAACTTACCAATCAAGTTTCCAATCAGTTATTGGGTCACCGTGAATTTTCTGATACCTAAGTTCCAGGGAATTTGTACAGACCCATTTTGAGTAATGGACTCCACGATAACAGAGATGAGCAAACGTCATTTCAGGTTCAACAGGACGACGTTTCTTGCGATTGCAATTTATCCTTGGTACGTAGAGATCCATTATTCATAAGCAATTTTATTTTTCTATATTCTATTGTCCTTAAGTTCACTTTACGTAGGTCTGACCACGATAAGTGAAAGTGCCATGTACATTCTGAGGATGACGTGAGTCAGTGGTGTACAAATTACCACGATAACGAGTCTCACTCAGCTTGATTTGATTAAGCTCTTTACGGGCACGCTCAAAGTTATTACGTGCATTCACAATTGCACGAGCTTGCAGTTCAGTCATTTGAATTCTCCAGTAGGGGTTTATATTTCCCGTTGCTTCCCACTGGTTGGTGGTACTTGCGTCCTCTCTGAGGATCAACGTATATCTGTATTGTAGCTATTGTTACTAGTTTATGGTGAACTATTGGTGACCGTAATGATAAAAGTTACCTTTCGGATGGAACATAGGGTCCATAATTGGCAAACCATTATCTCCCAATTCGTTACCTACGTTAGATCTGTTGGACAATTCACTTTGACCTTTAAAGTATTGACGACCATTTAGTATCTTGAGAGCTTTTGCAAGACCATCAGGACCATCTCCTGAAAATAGACGCTTTTGTAACGCAGGGTCATGAGTTGCTTTCCCTAACTCAACTGCCTCGTATTGCCATGGATCTCTTTGAAAGACTACTTCTTTAGCAGTATTAGGGAAGTCAGGACTTCTCATCCTATTAATCATTGATGCTGCTACTCCAAACTCATCATCAGTACCGCGAGCAGCTTCCCCGCTGACGCCGTATGCAATCCACTTCTGGTCTTCAGGAGTTAAACCTTCAAGATGGTCAATCGAAGGCTTGGTAGGAGCTGTAGAAACAGTCGGTTTCGGTTTCGCGGGAGAAGATGCTGAATTCATGAGCAATTTTTGTAGTTTAGTACCTGCCCATCTCGTTCCTTCAACAACAGGTCCAAACAACAGACCATAAAGTTTCTGATATTCCCGTTCCATTGTTAAATTTATTTCATTACCGATATATTTTATTTTATCTAATGCTAATCCTGCATAAAGCCGTAATCTAATAAGTACTTTTTTGTCAGTGGTGTAGGTTTATAGATTTCCCACATAGCACCTGTTTTACATGCTTTTAATGCGTCTACAGTCATGCCTTTAGTAGCTTCAGCCCATTTAGCTTCTTGCTCCCAAGGTATTGCTTTAGGGTTAGCTGCATACACAATTTTTGTTAGGTATTTATGTATTTCAGGGATTTCATTATCATCCATAATGACAGCAACAAATGAATTATCTAATGTGCCTGCCATACAGTCTTGAGCTAAATGCCAGCCTTCGTGCCTTAACGTTCCAATAAGATGCTTTGAATCACGCATATATTTTAAATTTAAAAATATAGCGTTGTATTTAGTATGGTATATACCTTGATCTTGTGGTTGAAAATATCTTGCTGGTGCAACATAAATGTTAATTCCTAGATCAATAATTGCATTTGTTAGCTGGACAAACTCTTCCTTAATAGTCTCAGCTTCTGACCCTGTGACTATTTCATGCAGCTGATCTCCTTTTGTAATCTGAACAACGTCTTCTGTGCATTCTCGCAAGATCATGCATCCGGTTGCTTCAGGAGTAAAAAATTCAACTTTAGGATCTTGTGCATAAACAGGCGCACAAAAGCACAGCAAAGCTGCAAGTATTTTTTTCATTAATTTATATCTATCTTTTACTTACTTTAACTATTTATTTTCGCATTTGATATTCAAGAACTGCACCTCTTAGTCTTGTCTGTAAAGCATGTAATCCTTCTTGCTCTGCTGGCTCTCCACCAGGCCACTTGTCAAGATGAAAATCAACAGATTTAAGCAGAAGCCGTGCCGCAGCTTCATTAATTTGTAACGCCAGCATCAATGGTTCGTCTTCCATAAATATATAGCGAGTGACTATTGTAATTTTAAGCTAATATCAAGCCAAGGGAAAAGTGGTGGAATTACTCCAATAAGTCGAAGAAGGCCCTCAGCAAAAAGTGCAAGAACAACCCAGCCAACACACATACTAATAATTCCAGCGTTACGATTATGTTTGCGTATTGCATCATCAATCATCTCCTGTACTTCTTCTTTGGTCATAATCTTAATCTTCGTTTGAGTTCAGATTGCAGTGCTTGAGAAGCTGTCGGCAAGTTCGCTTTTAGTAAATCCATTGCTTGGCTAGTTCCACCTTTACTTAAATAAGCACGTTGAATAGGAAGGTTGTGCATAATTTTGACAAGCTTCTCTGAATTAGCAATTGGCATTCCACTTCCAAATGTAGCTATTGGTTGAGCAACCCAGTCAATTCTTCCGGGTTTATGTGAAATTCGAGATCTAAAAGCTACAGGGTCATTTGCAAGATTATCTGCTTGCATTTCAAGTCGATTAATTTTCCAGTAATTAGGATCAACATTCATACGCTTAGCATCAGCTGCATATGAGAGAGGATCAGATTGCATTCCTAGTTCAAAGGCTCTGTACCCACCAGGGGTTTGATAAAGCCGCATCAAGGATTCTGGAAACAGCTTTTGATAGTCTCTTATATTCTCTTCTACGTCACCTAAGTGCCGAACAGTAACCGATGAATCAGGATGAAACCTTGGATCAGGTGTATCCCAATCATTCATAGGTACATTTTTAAGGCTCATAAATTCAACTTCGTTGCCGCGTGAAGGGCCATCACCCAAGTTTGCTTTCCATTGACGTTTATAAAAAACATCAGGAGATAGCTGAACCCCAATAGAGCGGGGAAGTTCTCCTCTTCGAATTCTTTCTTCATTGATTTTTTGATATAAATCAAACGCTTGAAGACTTAGATTTCCCATACTTTCTTGTAAAGGAGATTGGGGTGCAATAAGTCTCTGTAAATCGGCTCTAGCCTTTCCAGGATCTATAACATACGATTCTCTGGGAGTGATTTCCATTTTTTGTACCTACGTTCGTATCTCTCCAATGCTTTCCAATGAATAGAGTTCACACGTTCAAATAAGTCAGCGTTACCACTCATTGATAAATCCCACAAAAGATTATCAAGTGCTATGACCAATTTGTTGGCTTCTAAAACTAATGCATCAGGCTTCATGTTCATTATATCAATGAGTTTTGGCCCAGTTTTCACCAGTTGTAGCAGCGGCGGCAATGGGGACCTTAAAGTTGTAATACTCTCCGGCTTTAGGAGCTGCAGCTATACAGATGCCTACCATTTGAAGTGCTTCTGATGGAACAACAGAAAACTGTTGTTCATCATGAACATAAGCACAACGAGTATAGTCAACGTTGTACGTAAGTCCTGCAGCATCGATCATATCTTGAGTACATACAACCCACCTTTTGCTCAAAATCGCGCCGGCTGACTGAAGCAAGAAATTAAGCGAGCTATGTTCTGCGCGACAAAAGATTGGACGACCGTCAAGCCCTTTGAGGCGGCCAGAGCTGCGAACCTTTTGCTTAACAGCCTCCACAAGAGGCTCTAGGCCAGGAACGGCGTCGAGAAACTTACGTCTGAGTTCAGCTCCTAAGGATTTTTTCTGTGCATCAGAAAGCTCCGGATGCAGACTATGGCCTAACTTGAGGTCGCCAGCGCCATAGATAAAGGCGTAAATCAGGGTCTTAACCTCAGACCGGCTGCAGCCCACACGGTCAGCGTTTTGCTGGTGGATATCCCCTTCGAGGACAACACGAGCAAAGGAGCCCTGGTCGAACCTATGGAGGTAGTGCCCTAAGCATCTAAGTTCCAGGCCTTCTAAGTCACTGCCTACCATGGTCATACCATGGTGTGGAACAAAAAGCTCACGTGCCCAAGGTGCACTCACAACCTGCCCGAGGTTGGGACCCCGGTGAGCGTTTCGCCCAGTTTGTGTAGCAAGCGTACAGCTGTGATGTATGCAACCATCCGGTTCAATGGTGTTAAACCATGAGTTAGATCCTTCTGAAAGCTGGCCAAGCCATTTCTGTAATGTCAGTAGGCGAATAAACCACTCACACTCTTGATGTAGCGCCGGATTTTTTTGTTGAAGCGCGATGTCACGTATTTCAGAAAGAGTCGCTTCGTCAACTTTAGGTTTCCCTGTATCCGTGCGCTTAATGAACCGTGCTCCACGGTGTGTCTCAAGTGCCCAGGCGATATGCTGGCGGCTTGTTGGGTTGAAAGACTCTAAACGAGTCATGGGTGCACCTGAGTGGTAGCCGTTTTTCTTGTCCCTACGTTTTGGTGTAAATACTTTACCTGGAACATAACGATAACGTTTAGCTATTTTTTGTTCAATGCCGTCAGATTCAGCCTTGAGTTGATCTCGGACTTTATCTGCATTATCTAAATCAAAACGAAACCCAGAAGCTTCTTGCATGGCCATGATATTAGCCATACGCATTTCAAGTTCTGCACAATCAAGCATAGTCTTCCATCCTCCTCATCATTAATTCGTAGAGTTTTAAAGTAACTGAAGTATCTTGAATGCAGTAATCCAACATCTCAGGTGTATATACATCCCAAGCTGCTTCGTGTTTAGCAAAATCACCTTTAAAACACTTTAATCTATAACCCCAAGCTTCGAGTGAATGTCTTCCGTACAATTTTTGAGGCATGCCTGTAGGACGCCTTTCATAATCACGGTCAAGAATATGGGGGTAAAACAAACGAGACAGCACAAGAGTATCAATAAGTTCTCCTTCGAAGTCGAAGTCATATTGTTCTTTTATAAGTGGAATATCATAACCAATAATATTATGTCCTATTAGTACGTCTGCACGGCGAAGTCGCTCAATACCCATATCAATTGTCTGGGTTTTTCGACAGTCATAAATAAGTGGTTCATCAGTATCATTTAAATCCCTTGCGACAATGCAATGAATATTAGAACCTTGTCTAAGTAATCCAGTAGATTCAAGGTCGAATAGTAGAGATTGATTCATAGTCTTCTTCTGTATATTCTTCAATGTTGAAATTGTCTGATTCAATCGGATTTGGCGAGGAATACGTCTGCTTCTTGGATTTTTTATTTTGTTGATATTGCTCTGTTGATTTTTGATTTGCAAATCTTGGATCTGGATCTTCATAATAAGGAATCATATTGACTAAAAGTTCACTAGCTAAGCGTCCTGCCCGATGATATTCTTGTTTGTAATGAGCCTCCCATTCACCACGAGAAAGATATACAACTTTTTTAATTCCCATTAAATGTAACTGTGCTACAGAAGCACTAAAAGGATACCGGGTGGTATACACAGTTGCTCCAGCTAATGGTGTGCCTCTTTTTGAAGCCACAGCTATGGCATAAGAGACACAATCGAATTCAACTCTGCAGTGTGCGAGACATGTTCTCCCATCACCAATAATTTCGCGATCTCTAACAATTACACATCCACCTGGAGCTAGAGGATGGTTAGATCCACTTTCAACTGCCTTTGCGATGTTCATGAAATATTGATCTTTATCTTTCAAATATGATGGGTCACCTTTTACAACAGTCATAGTTTATCAATTAAACGGTCAAGGTACCAGCGAGCTTTGAGTGCGTCTTGCTTGGGATTTTCTTTTAGCCAAAGTCTTAACAAGTACTTAAGAGTATTCCATTGAAGGCCTCCAATAACTGCGTTAGGAGCATCTATTACAGCATCTTCAATAGTGTCAATTGCCTCTTGCCCACCACTAGTGTAGTGAGAAGGATGATTAATTGAATTATCTACATTTTCGTCATCGTTGGAGGTTCCTCCGTAGGAGAGTTTTGTAAACTCCAGATCATCAAATATGTCCAAATCAACCTTGTTAGACTTATCAAATTCTAGAAAGTCAGAGTTCATCATGTAGTGATCTTTTGCTATATACTACATATATTAAATGAATAAGAGTCGTTTTGTGGCACAAAACAATAAAGCCGGTGGTAACCGGCAATCACTAACAGAGTCTATTGAAGTTGATCCATACATACAGTTCTTAGAGAATTGGATTCCTGGAATCGGTGAAAGTACAGATTTACATGACCAATTGCACATGCATTTCAGGCTAGGATTTAATGTAAGTGATGAAGCTAAACTGCTGGGATTTCAGTTAGGGCATCATCCAGCTGGTTCTTTTTTCCATGTCATAATCTTTTGCATAATGAGTATGACAATTTATCCAAAAGCATATAAAAATGATTTCAAAAATATCAAAGAATTCTACAAAGCTTATTTGCTAGGCAAGGATTGGCAATCTGTTTCTTATTGGTTTATACCAAACAGTATATTAATCGAACATTTCAACAACGTTTGAAATATAAATAAGAGCCTCTATTCTCAAGCACTTCATGATCTAAGATATGTTTAGACAATTCCTTATAAACAAAGTCAACTGGATGAACGACATGATGCATATAAACAGAAATCCCTTCTGATAATTCTGGGATATCAGGCACATACCAATAATCAGGTACGAGGGCTTCCCATGGTTCTAAATCAGAAGATAACCAAGAGTTTAACTCCTCTAACCTTATTGCGGTTTTAATGATATGAGATTCGTGGGCAGCGCTTTCAGGAATGCAGAGATATTTATCCTTATAAAGCAATGCGTGTTTCCACATGATAGATCCATCCTTGACAATTAGTCTACAAGGATGGACTCGTAACCCTGACGGGAGGCAATACAAATAATCATTAGCGATATTTTTCTGCATTAAACATTGCCTCGCTTTTCTTCATAAAATTCGAGGTCTTTTGACCAATTGTCTCCAGCGTATTCGTTGAAACATACTCGTCCTATATCACGGAATGTATCGTAAAATAATGAGTATTTGTCAATGTCTGAAATTGTTAAGTCTAGTGGGGGGCCATAAACAATTACATTCCAAGTAGAAGGTGAAACATGTTCAAAGCCAGCTGCAGTCGCTCGTAATTGACGGACCCGCTTGAACGGAATGCAAAAAGGATAATCATAAATAGCTGGCGCTGCTCTAAGTAACTCAGAAGCGCTTGTAAAGAAAACAAAACTATCGATATAGTTATTACGATATTCGCTAAGAGTTTTATTGAACCATAAGCGACTATTTTTAACTGCACCTTTTGGCGCTACAAAAACATTGCCATGCCAGTGCTCTTGCAGAGGATTAACCTCAAGAGTAGGTACTGAAACAGCGTCAACAAGCACTTGCTGTACAGGGTCAGACGTAGGATCAAAATCAATACTGCCCATTACAGATCGTGCTCTCTCAATGATCTGAGGAGTCGGATAGAGAGGTAGCTTTAATCCTTGTGCTTTAAGTTTATCCTGTAAATTCTGATGCGAACGCTCGGAGGCTTTCTTGGCTCCCTCCTGCTTCCACAGCAAATGTTCTTGTTCCTGCATCACTAATTAGGGTAATTAAAACATGATTTTGCCAATCATTAGTATTAACTTTATCTATCAGGGGTTTCAAAAACGCACTAACATCATCGTCACCTTCCATTTCAGCAACAATTAAATCAGATTCAATATCAGCTCCTGACATAAAGACAGTCGAGTCATTGATTAAATTAATGACTAGAGTACCTGCGCCACGCGATTCGATGCCATTCAATGCAATGTTAATTAAATCAGACAAGATTAATTCAGCAGTAGCGAGAAGGAATTTCTGCTCTTGCTCTTTCTCTTGTCCAAATTTATCTGAACTAACAAGTTGATTTAAAAGGTCGGTACGACGTGACATAATATTATGACTCTTTAATAAGGATAGAGAAATTAATAGTCGTCCGTGGGGTTGAATTGATCATCATCTGGTTTGCTGTATAAGCCCGGATGATGTGGTTCAATTTGAGTGATGTGCCTACCTTCCATAATGTCGGACATGACAGCTTGAACTCGTTTTTCAAAACTAGAATCTTTATTTAAAAATAAATCATTGTGATCACTAATCAGATCGCTTTGATCTAGTTTTGCTTGCTTCTCCTCTTCAATGAAAGCCTGCTCAACCATGTATTCTTGAACTTGCTGTTTGAGAGTATGGACTTGGCAAGCAAGTTCAAAGCTTTCAATATAACTTTCATCATCAACAAATACACCAACGTTCTGTGGTATTAAATGAAAAGGATTACAGCAGTATTTATTGCCACAAGTTGTTTTTACTCCTGTGTAACCTAAATCTCCCCAAGTAAACCACATAGCAACTCTTTGAGGATGATGCTGTGTGGATGTACTAATTTCTGGTCTGCGCCAAGAGAATTGTGGCTGTTTAGTTCTTTTATTAATACAGCCGTTCCAATTCCAACATTCATCTGGATTACCAATGTCAACTTGGCTCCAGAATTTGAGAGCGCGATTGCGGTGTTTTTTAAGCAGTGATTCAATATCAAATGAAATTCTACCCTCACGTGCAGCAGCAACGCAACGCGTACATGCTTGATGGCTGTCGTATCGCATAGAGCGATTAGAAAAGCGCCCCAGTCCGTGACCCGCGTAAATGCAAAGCTCGCCCTCTACAGACGTATTGGACATCTGTGCATGTCGTCTGCCGTAAGCATGTCCACCTTTATGTTTAGGCTTAGCTTCACCCATTAGAAATGCCCCTCTGGCTTGGCAAAACTTCCGCCAAGGGCAGGATATTGATCTTCGAGAGATAGAGCAGAAAGTTGTTTTGAAATCATATATTCGTAGCGAGTACTATTTTCGTATTTAATACGTACTAATTTTGCTTTAGGGGTATAGTATTCTGGAGTCCCAACAACAATTGCATTGAGACCATTTGATGCTACTTTTACTCGCAGTCCTATTTTAATATCTTTTGTAAGCATGATATCTTCTGATCTTTTTAAAGTGTAATTAAAAGTCTTGTAAAATGTGATCTTCAGGCAAAGGATCGTTTGCTGGTCGAATCCACAAGCGTATTGATTTCTGGCGACCAGTTACTGGATCTTTTCGAGACGTCACTTGGCGACGCCAGCCCATTGATTGAAGTACATCAGCTACTCGTCGTGATTCACGTCGACTTTGTTGACGCGGATCTAAATCGAGGGCTTGAGTTAATACCTGTGATGGGGTTACATCAGTTCTCAAGTTGACATAGGAAACAATCTTTTCCATCCAGGGATCTGGATCACCAAACTCCTGAATGTATTCTGATATATCAGCAATTTCACCACTGGTATATTCATAAGCATCACCACGCTCATAGGCTTGTATTGCAGAAAACCATAAATGGTCTCTTTCATTAACAATACGCTGCCAAGGAATTAAAAAACCTGTGCCGATTTCAAGCGGTACAAATCTCCTGTTACCTGTACTATCGACAAGAAACTGATTTCTATTGGTTGTTCCAATAGTTACGAACCGACGTTGAAGCCGTTCTGGATGACTTGCGTAAGGCCTACGTGTTTCATCACATCTAGTAGTTATCAGGTTTTTGAAATTTTCAATATTTTTTGGATTGAAAAAATGATCAATTTCTGGAAGCTCCAGAATCCAGGCAACATGCAAGCGATATTGTTCTTTGATCAACGTCTCAATAGGAGTTGTTATTTCAGCAAACAATTTGTCAGGTACAAGGCTCCGGCTAAATTGTGATTTCCCTACTCCTTGTGCTCCTACCAAAATAGGTAACCAGGACATGGAGCAGCCTGGGTTCCTCGCACGAGCCACTGCACCGATCATCATTCGTTGCATGGCAAGTGTTGCAAGCCTATGCGGATTGCCTAGAAACACTTCTCCTAAACGATCCCAATCAGGATGAGGCAGTGCACCTTTTACACAGCTATCAAGATACTCATTAATAGGGCAGAATTGGTTGATGGATGCTTCATACTGAACAGCGACTTTCATCCTTTGTTCAGGAATAAATCGACCATGTTCAATGGCAAGCTTCGTGGTCATAATGTCAATGTCATTTCCTTCAAGAGTTGACGAAGTACCAAAGCAATCAGTGACATGTATTTGACTGGTAAGGAGGTTCTTACGTATAAATGGAAAAACCTCTTTTAATTTACGTCTATCTTCTTGCCGCTCTTTAGCTAGATCATCGTTACCTTTTTTAGGGCGACCACGTTTTTTTGGAGTAACGGCTGTATCGGGAAGTGGTTCTGGATCTGGTAAATTATTTTGATTCATTTTTGGCAGCTCAGTAATCAAAGAGTCTAAATCTGGTAACGGCTCATCTCCTTCATATCCAACAGCAGAGCAAAATGATTGAAAAGATAGATGTGAAGGTAGATAACTTGTCCAGTTCGAATCTTGCTTTTTTGCAAGCGAATACAGTGTAGTATGGCCAGCGTAATTACCGAGACCTTTCCATTTGTAAGGTCTGATATTGTCTTCTTTTTGGCCATGATGGCCACGTAATACCCACGCTACCCAAGCATCAAATATTTCTGTGCCAATGCCAGCGCAGGCGGCCATGACAGGTACGTAATAAGACTCATATTCGTTATCGTCTGATGGTCTCAAGAACTCACGTAAAAGCCACGAGCAGCGCTCTACGTCAAGTGACGTGACATCAGAATGAGCAAAGCTAACTGGCTCTTGATAACTAATATCCTCAAGCAAGAATGCTGGTACTTCTATAGGACGTTCAATCTGAGGAATGTTCCATCTAAACTCAGCAGCAGTATTGCCGTACCACAGTCTTTCAGGCTTTTGGCCACAGTTATCTTTAAGAGCATCAAGCCCTAACTCAGCTATTAGGCGATCGACAACTAGCCAATAAGCTCCTTTGTGCTGCGAAGTATTGTCTAATGAGATTTCGAGAGGAAAAAGGGCGCGAAAACGGTGCTCATCTTCTGTATGACTAGCTGATGTATATGTACATTTACACCAGTTTTTTGCTGTATCAGTCTCCCAGAACTGATCCAAAGAGACGTCTCCATCAATATCAACAACAATTAGATTGCTTCCTCTAGCATTCTCGCCTTTTCGATATCTATTAGCAAAATGAGTTGCGCACCAACCAAAGCCAGCACGAACCCATCCTTCTAACCACTGGATATCTTCGTTGATGTTTAGCCAACCTACTGCAACCTTATGTGGATTAGTTTTGTTCTTGCAGTTCTTGTTGACTGCAATCTGAAGTTTCATTATTGTCTTCTTTTTCGTGGAACTGTTGAGCTCGCTTCAAGAAACGAGATTCATGTAATTTAAGCTGATCGCCGTCAATAAAGATACCTTGGGTAGTTTCATCAGTAGAAACAATAACTAAGGCAACATCACATAAAAAACCAGTGCGTTCATTTAGTGCATACCTATAAGCAGCCATTTGTTGAGCGCATTTTTGGTATTTACGGAAGCCACCAAAACCCATACGATCACCTTTATCAGGAAACGTATTCATATATGGACTATTACTGGTTTTAAAATCAGCAATGACTTTTACACCTCCTATTTCGCCTATTAGATCTGGGCAGCCAGCATATCTGTGTTCAGTACTCCAAACAAAAGATACCTCTTTGTCATCAGAGCGCAAGTGATACCAATCCTGACGAAGAGGCCGCTCTGACCAGTGAATTATATCAAACCAATCAAGGTATTGGGACATTCCATTCCAAAAGCCTTGATATTCATCCGCGCAATCCACAGGAATTCCTCGAATGTGGTCTTCACAACATTTGTGTATTGCTGAACCACGAGTACTAGCAGCTTCAAGAGCGCCAGGGTTATTCAGTTGCCAAGTACGTAAACCAGCCTTTGATTTTTCGGATTCAGTGGCCGACAAAACTGTCGTCACTGACGGGAGATACATCCCGGAACACAGATATTTACGATAGCCGCTAGGAGTTTGAATTCTATACGGCTTCTCAGTAGTCACTGTCTTCGTCTACCGCTTGGCTTTGAAAGTTCTGGCTATACGTTGGAGCTGCAGCTGCCTGTTCGGTTGGTTGAAACATCTGATACATCCTTCCTACTGCATGACCTACAGCTTCATTGACCTGAGATGATGCAATGACTTGTTGCCTTACTTCAGAAACTTCATTACGTAGAGCACCGATTTCTTGGCGCAACAAAGTGAGAATATCAACCAATGTAGGTTTTGGAGCAGTCTGAGGCGCTTGTACTGGTACAGCAGGGGCACCCTGTTGCATCTGAAGAGGTGGCTGTACTTGAGCGGCTGGTAGATCGCTCGTTTGCATTTGAGCAGCAGCTTGAGCAGCAGCCTGTAGACCAGGATCTGCTTGTTGCTTTCCAGCCATTACTGCAGCAAGACGAGCTTGTAGTTCAGGCGGTAAATTTTGTAGTGAGTTAGTCATAATAATATTTAAAATTCGTCGTTTAAATCAGCCTTTACTGTCTGGGGTTTGGTGGGTAAAACTGTCGAGCCACTTTTGTCGGTGCCGCCAGCCGGTAAACCTTTAAGGTCAGTTTGTTTGCCGTCAAAAGGATCTTTACCTTCAAAGAAGTTAGGAAGCCAAATTGATTCTTTCTCTTTAGTCCACTGTTTTTTAATCTTCTCCGGAACAGGACGTACCTTTGGGAGAATACTATATGTAGTTTCCAAGCCAGTACCCTTACGGCTGATTTTAATCGAGAAGTTTGCAAGACCTTCCTCCGTCCATGTGTAATCTTCGATTTCCATCAAGATTTCAGTTAACTGATCTCGAAGTGACTTCTGTTCAATAAATAGAACTTCAAGTCGTCCTCGTGCTGCTGAGGTAGCAACCCAAGCTAAAAACCTACGTGGTTTGACGTAGGAGCCATCAATTTTGGGACGATCGGGTTTGCTCCAATCAGTTTCACGAGCAAGATCAGAGGGATTATCAGGATAGCTACGAGTAACAACATATCCGTTGAAACGCAACTCCCCTGTCTTTTGGTCAGCTTTTTCAGAGGCATATTGCCATCCGACGATAGCGTGACCTGTTTCGTAGCAGCCAAGGAGCCTGAACTCTTCTGATTCACCATCACTTAGAGAGCTTGGTTTCCAATAAGGTTGGGGTTCTTTTGTTTCAATTTTGTCTTGTTTTTTTGTTAGTTCTGGAGGTAATACTTGGAGTGTCATTTATATATTTACTAGACACTCCAACTATAAGAACTAGAGCAATTATGTGTGAGGTTCTACATCATAGATTGGGGCATCCCATCCAGGGCGATTTAAATGGTTATGCCAAGCTCTTTCAATAATCCGGAGTTGGGTCAACTTCTGCGTAGCCCGCTGCTGAATTACTCGTCGCTGGATTCTGTCCGCTTCTTGGGCGATCCTTACGAGTAGAAAAATCACTCGCAACAATGGCACGGTAGGGAGAATCACTATCGTCTTTACGATATTCGCGCAAGTAACCTTGAACGCAGATGGGACGTCCTTTGCGGATTCGATCTTGTAATTTGGCTTTGCGGCTTTCATGTGCCTCAAGGAATAGCCAAGTTGTGATGTCCGAGTTATCAAGTGTTGATCCAATTTTGGTTGCAATCTGTCCATTTTTTCTCTCTTTGATTTCACTACTTCCGAAAAATGCATTACCCAAAACAACCTGATTGCAGTACATATCACTAGGAATGCTGGTTTCAAGTGTTGAGACAATGAGATCTAGCGGTTGACTAGTATCATCTGAAAAAACAAGATTACCAGTAATTAAAGCACGTGTACCAGGTACCCAACTCGTGAAAGCTGTGAGTTTTGGTCCTTCTCTGTTAAAGCAGAGCAGCCGGAGTCGGACCTCTCCATTAGAACTACTAGAGGGCACAACAGCACTAGCGCTGATATAAGACAGCCCATAAGCATCGACTGTATCGGTAGCAGATCCGGTGAGTTCAACAGTTGCAGCTATAAAATTCATATTGACTGAATATCTTTTCAGTCTTAAGTTTAATCAGATGTCCCACATAGCGTGGGCTACAGTGGGAAAATTGGTAGTTATAATTTCTTTAATAGATTCAGCAATTAGACGATGCTCAGCTTGAGTGCCGTTACCGCAACGTAAGTCACAGTAATGGAGCCAACTACGCAAAGTCCCAGACATATACAGACGAGTAACAGTATTGATTGGTAGTACTGATCGTGCACATTCCTTTGCAACTCCTGAGTGGAGGAGTGATTCGTAAAGATTGACTGCTTCACGGAAGTGATCATCAATTCTTTTTTGGTAGTATTCAGTTCTTTCTGATTCAAGATCGTCTATAGAGTTTTGCCGATTACTGGCATCTTGTCTTCGTAAGTCAGGGTTTACTGTCGCAAAAGTATCTGTAGGAATGGCGTATCTCTGACTAAATTCCTGAAATGAGAAGGAACGGTGTCGTAAGATTTGAGGAGAAATGGCACGTGTTGTGTGTATTTCACAGCACATAGAAACCATTTCAAAGGGACTCCAATGTTTGTGCTTAATGAGATACCTTAAAAGTTTTTCAACTTCGGGGTTATCTTCATTCTTGGGATTAGATACTCTGGCAATCTTACCTATGAGTGACTCCGCGTCTGGAGTAACCCATATTAGTTGTGCATTATGCATAATTAATAATCACAAATCTCGCATTTAGGGCAGTGCTCATGCCAGTAAATATGATAGCCTTCGATAAAACAAGCAAGAGCAAGCAAGAAGATAATAAAAGTTTTTACCATTAAGCGTATTGTGGGAGGTTAATATTATTTGTCTCGAAGAAAGCAGGCATGCGGCTTGCTCTTGTATCGGTAAGTCCAGCCGCTTTTCCTCGCTCATAAAGACTGTTTGATTGATTCATCCAGAAGTTGGCAGATAGATACTTATTTTCGTTTTCAGCATCTAATGATTGTAAAAACCAGTCAACAGTAGCTTTGCGAAGGTTGTTCAGTCGTTTATCCGATCCGAGACCGAGTGATTGGCAAACGAGTGTGTTCGCGCATACGTGGGTCTGCTCGTCTCGGCTGATATCGGCTGAAGTAGTTCTAAGTCCTGTGTCTCCGAGATAGCGGAATATTGGCAAGAGCACGAAGAACACGGATCTTTCAAGGACCACAGCTTTGAGGACAGGGTGTCGATCAAGCTCAAGCCAAGCCTTTTTAATTCTCTCAGCTTCAGCTTCATAACGGGAGGGTATCCCATGAGCTTGGGCAGCAAAATCCAATGCGATATCATGCTTTTCCTCGTCTTGTACGTTGGACTTAAGGAGCTCCATGCATCCGATTTCTTCGGGCAAGTCTCCTTTCATTGCTTCAGTAATAAAGTCGCCTACAGGGATTTCTAGACAACGCAAAGCCAGACCACGAAGAACAACGTCTTCACCACCCTCAAGTAACTTGCCAGCAGATACGGCAACAGGGGTCCATGTACGTTTACGAGCGATCAGTTTTTCATAGGCTGATCGTGGGCTAGTAATCCCAGCACGGACCTGTTCTTCAGGGCTGCCGAGTACAGCAAGTTCTTGCTTAGATACTTTGTAGGTCATTTCAATAAAAGATTATTCAGCGCAAGTTGAACAAAAATTGTCCAAGGTAATGGGTGTATCGTTATCGTCGGGGTCAAGATCGCTAAAGGTGAAATCGTATGTTTCATCCAGGGCAGCCATAGCATCGTCTTTAGCTTGCGTATTCTGCATAACTTGAAGACTGTAGTAAAGACTTGTTTGCGGAGAATCTAACCACTGCTTAATGAACAGCTCGTCATAAATACATACGTCGCTCCATGAATTGAAGCTATAACCATGAGCTAGACCTGTTTGATTAAGCATATACATGATTCCATCAACTACACGTGTGTAATCACGCCAGCCAACTTCTTCAGCCGTTTCTACGTTTCCGTAATTAACTTGCTCGACACCGAAGGTTGAGCTGTCCCTATCCGTAACGCGCCCAATTGGTGGAGCCAACTCGGGGGCGGTGGTATAGCCTGCTCGATCTGTATATCTATAAGAACATGAAGCTGTTGGAGCGATAGCAAAAGCACGATCCATGTTGGCGGCTTTAGCTATGTCTGCAGCATCTTCAATGCCTTGTCGTAGTGCTCTTACAATATTAAGTGCTTTAGGAGTCACCGTTGATTGGTGAGAATAACCAAGATGATATTCAATAGCATCAGCAAACTCAGAATAAAGAACACCTTCAAGAGCTAGCAGATTAGCAAGGCCTAGCATTCCTAAGCCCACTTGTCGATCTTCTTCTTGTGAAAGATACTCTCCAGTATTTTCTACACCTGTTTGAGAGTGCAGATTAATGAGCTCTGTCATTCCTTCTTTAAAGGCATCAGAAATTTCTTCTGGGGAACAAGCTCCAAGATTAATGTGCTCTAACAAACAGGTACCACGACTACGGAGGAACACTTCAAGGCAAACGTTGGCATAAATTCGTTGACCTTGCTGATCATGGCGAATTTTCGCAAGCCAAAGATCACCACGTGCAATACCATCAATAATTTCTTGTTTTACATCTTGAGAAGAATGCATCCACATTTCCTTGTCAAGGTTTACGCACCGCTTTACCCAGTCGTATTGTTGCCTTGGAAGATTGCAAAACTCAATAATATCAGGATGATCAAGGTCTAAATGGAGGACGACTGCTCCGTTTTTGTAATAACCGCCCCTTCGGAGTTCGGAATTTTGGACGTTATAGAATTTTGCAAACGAACACGGGCCGCTCGCAACGAGCCCACGGCCATTCTCACTTCCTCTAGGTCGGATGTTTGAAAGATGTACAGCAACTCCAGCTCCATATCGTAGAGCGTGCGACACAAATTTCCAGCTTGCTTCGATTCCATTAGGTCCCTCCATTGAGTCGTCTACAACAAAAACCGTACAGCTAACAGGGAGTCGGCTCTCGGGATTATCCATCCAGTTTTGAACACGCCCAGTGCGGGCAATTTTTGAGTTATTCATATCAGTGAAATCCAAATTGTGATGAAAAAGGACCGTTGCTAAAAAGATCGTCGAGAAATGGCGGTTTGTAATTAGGCCCTTTCAGTACTTTTCCGTCTTCGCGATAGATAGGTTTACCTTCATCGTCTAGTTTTGACATGTTACTTTTATGAACACGTCTAAGCGCTTCTAGTAAATCCCATTCAAGATTTTCAGAGTATTGAAATATTACATACACCAGATCCGCTAGCTCTTTAAGAGCATCAGGCTCTGATCCTTCATACGTTCCCAGTTTAAGATGAGCTTCGGTAAATTCGCGAAACTCTTCTTCAATCAATGTGAATTGGAAGTCACCTTTATGACTTGAGTTTATTACATTAAAAGCCTTTCTAAATTCAATAGCTTGTTCGCTTGGATCCATGAATATATTTGTTGTTGTAAAACAGTCTAATTATAGGTTGAATCATTTATCCCGAAAGGTAATGCGACCTCGGGAAAGGTCAAAAGGAGATAATTCAACAGTGACATTATCTCCAACAAGAAGTTGGATTTTTCTAGTGATCAACTTACCTGAAGCACGGCAGAGGCATTGGTGCCCTTCAGGTTCATTCAATTCAACATTGAAATAGCCATTACCGCTTTCCTTATAAATAACTCCCTGCGCTTCAACAACGTTTGCTTTATTATTTGACATTTCTTTAAGAGATCTTTTGCTATTTATATGAGTATTCAAAGTTCGAAGTCAGGAAGATGATTTTCTATTTTGTCAATCATGTCATCTACAGATGACACAGCTTCTAATCGTTGAAGCAAGTCAGCAATAGCTGCACATGTAACAGGTCGCTCCTGTCGCGCAGCAAAAGCTAATGCATTTCTAATTTGTCCTTCTGCTGCTTCTAGTGAGTCTGTAACTGATTTTGAAAGAGCCATGGATATTTTTTCTATTCTGCGGGATGAGCATATGTATATGCATCTAAAGTTGATGGAAGAGCCTCAATAATCTTGGTAGCTCCTACAATTTTTTCGACAATGGATTCCTTACCGTCACACCATTCATCTCCATCATCGTCGATGGCGCAAACGAGGTCTTCGTGGCAGACAACTAATGTTGGCGTAGACGCCACCTCAAAGTCCTCCGCAAGCGCCGTAAGAGAGCCACTGGGTGCCTTAAAAGGGACCATTTTGAGCTCTGCTTTCTCAGTCTCCGAAAGAGTATTGATGTAGTCCTTAAGACGTGTACATGGTGGGCAGGAGTCCTGAGTAAAGACATATAGCTGATACAATTTCATCATCTATTTATGCAGTGGTATATGGGCAACACTTGATCACACGGTATGCATTTTTATAATGCTCAAGTACAGTGTCGATTGCATTGCGAGTTGTGGTTGATGCCACAAAAACTGTAAATTCCTTACCATCACCATCCAAATAGATGGCTTTGTATTCTTTGTTGACCATTTATATATTATTACGCAGGTCTACCATTAGTGTAATAAAAACCCCCATGAGTGTTGTATTCATTTGATTTGCATGCGTATTTGTGTTGATACGCACGTTTGGCTAAGTTATAAACTAAATCAACTCGATCACCAATTTGTACGTCGTCCAAAGGAGTGCACAGGATGTACTTTACCTCTGGATCTTTACGTACATATTCCATTTCAGCTTCGTAAGCGAAAGCTTCCATGTCGTTGATGTCGCAAATGCGTGGTTCAGAAACAACCACGGCTTTCATCGGCTGAGGTGGCTTTTTCATTCTTCAAGAAGGTGAGGGTAATACTGTTTAACTTCAGTAATAAACTCTTCGTTTGTATAATCATCGAGAGTGCAGTCGATGCTGTCATAAACAAAAGCACACAATGTTTTTAGATCCATATCGTCAACAATCTGTTGGCAATAGGCATCTTGAAGTTTGTCCCGTTGTTCAGGTGTCATTTAGCAAGTTCAATGGTGACTGGTGGAATGTATTGCTTTTCAGCTAGATACACATCAAGCTTCTCTCGTCCATCTGGTGGCAAATATCCATAAAGGATATTAAGAACTTGATTTAAATAGAACTCACAAGTTTGAGGCGCATCTTGCTGATTAGCTGCGTAGCAAAGATTAATTGCTTCTTGTAAATCGTAATCTTGAATGTTGATATCCATCGCTCATTACCTGTTCTAAAATGTCTGGTTTTTTGAGCCGCTCAAGCAGAGCTTTGAGAGACCCAATTGTGTGTTCGTCTTCAATGTCTACTAGATTTTGGAGCCATGCAACATCAAGCCGCATCCTCCTCAGCATTGTCAGTTCCTTGATCAATGGATGAGACATAATCTTTGGCAATTTTGTCAATCTGTTTATGCACAGAACTTAAGTTAATGTTTGCTTTCTCAACCAACGCCCCGATAGCATTACGGGAACGAAGGTTGAGTGTAGGAAAACTATCAATCAAATACTGATTGATATCAACAGTAAGTTTACGTGCAGGTTGGCCATGAGTGGCCATCAGAAATCCCCTGCAGCTGCAGCAAGCTGGCTGTTGGTGACGGGAGCATCTTCTACAGCAGTAGCGACAACAGGGAGGCCTGTAACAGCTTCAGAGATGAGCGCTACACAATCACGGATGATCTGTTCTTTTTCAGCTTTGTCTGCTTCATTGAGTTGCTCTTTGATTTCTTCATTAACAACCTTGATACCGTTGTTACGAATAGCAGCAAAACAAGGCTTGAGTTTAGAAGTACCTTTCCAAGTATCAATGTTGATGATGGAGTCAAGGGAATCTTGCACAAACAAGCCCATCAGGCCAGTAATAATGCATTTTGACCAAAGTGTGGTCAGGCCAGAGGTGAGCATGATAGAACTACCTTGTTGCGTCTCAATGAATACATTGAGTTTAGTTTGATTGAATTCACCAATGTCTTCACCAATGCTCAGGCCTGTGATGCGTACATTTGGAAAACGAGTGACAGGCTTACCATTTTGGTAAACAAAAGCTTCTTTACTGTCATCACCCAAGTACTGGAAATAAACAGCATCGCTTTCCTTGACTAGACCAATGCCAAACATGTAATCAACCTGGGGTGCAACACCGCCAGAAAGTTCAGAAAGAAGAGCGTTAGATGAAGTTGAAATAATAGTCATAGTTGATTGAGAGTTGATATTGCCTTAAGGCACAGTGGATATGGCCGGCGGTAGCTCGGCCAAGAGTTTTAAATATCACACAGATGATCTGGATTATCACCATATGTAGGATTGACGTCGTAAGACACAAGGATCTTCCACTCAGCCATATCTGAGAGAATTTCATATAGTGCGTCTTCGTCTTGATCGGGGCAATTGCCCGAAGCGGAGGTCTCGTAGACCCAATATTTGATTTCGTCGTCTATTAAATTTGGAAGTTGATATCTAAGATATTGCGCAAGGTTTGTCCAGTGCATCCTTACTTTATCAGTATCTAATGTCATTGTCAACTAATGATGGTAGCAAGCTCTCCATTGAGTTCTGCAATTTTTGCAGTGGCAAGGCCCTGAACGCAAGTCCAGGCAAGCTGGCCAGAGGCTTGGTGTTTATCGCAGAAATATTGAACAGTGTCTTCAATAATTTCTGTCAGCTCTGTAAGCTCTTCTCTTGATATGTTCATTTATCCATGGGATATATAGCAGGCCCAATCGCCGGGCACCACATAAATATAGCCGGTGGTAGCCGGCATAGGTGGTTTTTTATTATGTATTTCTACTTAAGTTATAAATGGAAGAATCTCCATAAATCTTGTGATCTTTATAGCCCACAAGCCTGCCTTTTGTGTTTTGCAAGGCAGGCATGAAGACAATAAAAAAGAACACACCAGGTGCTCCTAGAAGGAGCGCTCCTGCAAATAGATATCCCAGGAGAAGCTCAGTTATAGAATGCTCCATCACCAAATACCAGGAATAATTTGACCAGTAACTGCATACGAGCCAAACGCAGCAATAATGCCAAGCATGGCGAGTCGTCCATTCAACATTTCAGCTTTTTCATTGTGAGTTACGGAGACTTCCATAACTTGAACTGGTGGTTCCTTGGCGTAAATATTTGTCCGTCCACCGTCTTCTGTAATTACAGTCATTTTATATGTTGAGATATATTAACAAATATAACAAGACTTAGGTTTAAACGTGATTTCTTAAAGTAATACGATCAAGTTTTTCTTCAATTCGAACCATATGATCTTCCATTCGAGAAAGCATTTCATTTAGATCTTTTTTTGATACATAACGTTCAGCTACTCTGAGCTCAACTTGATCTAAACGACGATCTACTTCATGGATCCTCCCATGAAGCCTTGATGTAATGGTTGCCAAGCCAGCTATAGCGGCAATGGCTAAAGTAACGCTAGCCTCAAGCATCGACTGGTGACTCTGAATCCTTTACTCTAATTTTATCTAAAATGCGATTCACATCATTGTATTGAGGATTCTTCAATGACATATGATGGTGCATATAAAATACAAGAATCTTTTTTAGCAGAAGCTGTTCTGAAGTAGTTAAATCAGACATTTATTTAAAAGACGGTAGGGATTTTTTTATATCAGAGGGAATTTCTGTTTTAATGTCTTCTACGTCTGGCAGTTGAGATTCAATAATGTCAGTAATCTTGGGCATACAAGAAGACACTACTAATGCTAATGCGGCGATTCCAAGAATACGCATGGGTAAATTATATATCTGTATTTCAAGAATAACAATTACAAGAAAGCCCCAGCATTGCTGCCAGGGCGCTCAAGTCGAAGATGCAATTAGATCATCCAACAGATGGGGCAACAAGTGCCACTTCAGTTGTAGAAGCAGCGGCCAGGTCGAGGGGGAAGTTGTGAGCGTTACGCTCATGCATCACTTCCATACCTAATCCCTGACGATTGAGAATATCGGCCCAAGTATTAATGACACGAGACTGAGAATCGACAATGGATTGATTAAAGTTAAATCCGTTAAGGTTGAAAGCCATAGTGCTAACGCCAAGGCTAGTAAACCAAATACCAACCACAGGCCAAGCAGCCAAGAAAAAGTGAAGGGACCTAGAGTTATTAAAGGAGGCATATTGAAATATCAAGCGCCCAAAATAACCATGGGCTGCAACAATATTATAAGTCTCTTCTTCTTGTCCAAACTTATAACCGTTGTTTAGGCTTTCTTTTTCTGTTGTTTCTCTAACAAGGGAACTCGTGACAAGAGAACCGTGCATAGCACTAAAAAGAGCTCCACCAAATACACCAGCAACTCCAAGCATGTGGAAAGGGTGCATAAGAATATTGTGCTCAGCTTGGAACACCAACATATAGTTAAACGTGCCAGAGATGCCCAATGGCATACCATCCGAGAACGAGCCTTGGCCAAACGGGTACACAAGGAAGACAGCCGAGGCGGCAGCGACGGGAGCGGAGTAAGCAACACAGATCCAGGGCCTCATTCCGAGTCGATAACTAAGTTCCCATTCGCGTCCCATATAAGCGAAGACACCGATAAGGAAGTGAAAGACGACAAGTTGATATGGTCCACCGTTGTAGAGCCATTCATCAAGGCTGACTGCTTCCCAGATGGGATAGAAGTGCAGTCCGATGGCGTTGCTGCTGGGGACAACGGCTCCTGAGATGATGTTGTTTCCGTACAGGAGGGATCCTGCGACTGGTTCTCTAATGCCATCGATATCTACTGGTGGTGCTGCTACGAATGCAATAATGAAGCAAATAGTTGCGGCGAGCAGGCAGGGGATCATTAATGTTCCAAACCAACCGACATAAAGTCGGTTATTGACACTTGTGACCCACTGACAAAACTCGCTCCAACTATCACCCAATAATTGGGATTTAGGTTGAGAGATTGTAGTCATTTAAATAAATGCGAGTTATTTTTTGAGTTATGTACTCGGCAGTTAGCCTACACACTTAGTTTACATATCTTTATGTGAAAATGCAAACAAAATATACTAAATGAGAATTAATACTTAATACCATGCGCCAATTAAAGTATCATTATTTAAATCTATGCCAGTAATGGTCTCAAATCGATATATATCGTCTTCAATATATTTGCCAGAACGAATTGCTGATATGCCATCATTCATCTCCCGATATTTTTGAAGATGTAGCCCCTTAGGCTGATGGCTAATAATCATACGTTTACCATTACGAGCAAAATTCGCTACTACATTGATTGAGTTAATAGCTTTATCATATTGATCAATAGAAAGATCTTGAGCTGAGATTATATTTACGGAGTCCTGATCGTCACTATAGACAAAATTATTTGCAGTGGTCATACGACCTCCGTTAATCAATAGATCTCCATCAGTTGCATTATTTGCAACCATGCCAGTAGCTTTTTTATGAGCTTTAAGGAATGGAGATCCACCAGTAGAAGTATTTCCAATAATGGAAGTGCCTTTTGCTGGTGATTTAATAAGTATTCCGTGGTTTTCAGTATTAGCTATAGCATTATTAGAAATGATGTTTCCTTTAGCTTTTTTAGCTTTAATCTTAAAAGCATTGTTCGGCCTACGTTGGTCTGTTAATTCAAAATAGTCATACGCACCCATAACAGTATTGTTCGTCAATACATTGTTAGAAAATACATCTGTATCTATGTCATAGACTGCATGATAATTTGAAGCACCATTGACGTTATTAGAAATGACAGCATTCGTAATTCCACTACCTCTTGCAGTAATTAATCGTCCTCCAAGGTCCAATTGATTATTAGTAATGATCGCTCCTCTATTTACTGCACTATCACCAGTGAAAGCTACCAAAGTACTTTGCAGACCATGTGCTTGATTATTTCTTAAAGCAAACTTCCGATTACCTGCATTAAAATGTTGACCATCTTCTGTTCCATCTCTAGCCTCATCATAGATTTCGTCAGGGTATGACTGAGTTACACCGATGCGCTTGTTATTGAAAAAGCTGTTTCGAACCTTAAGTCCACGGCCTTCATGGTAAATAGCAGTTGACCAAGGATCATTTCGTTTACCACCTGATTTACCAAAACTACATCCCAGCACATGTGGATCAGTATCTTCTCTATTGCCATCGCTATGGTAGTGAACTAACCAAAGATGAATAAAAGGATCTTCAAGACCATCATTGAAAGCGTGTTCGAAAACATCAAAATGTATATTGACCGCAACTATTCCACCACTAGTTGTCCAAATCCCTGCTTTTGCGTGATCAGGTAAAAAAGGAATACGACCATTATTAGAGCTTTTGTCAAAAGCAGGCATCCCTAAATCAGGGTTACCAGGAAGTACAACATCTTTCATGCCATGATCCCATTCGCCATCAGCGTTGGGAATAGCAATCATTGCCGCATTAGCGGCGTAGCCGCCAGGATTTGTGCTTTGGAAAGTCACACGAGATTGCCGAGGATGTCTCCGTCCAAAGATTAAAGTTTTTGAATAACCGTATGCTCTACCAGAATTGAGTTCAATAACAGGATTACCATTATTGTTAGCAGCGATATGCTCAAAGACTTCTGTAAAGTCTCTTATGCCGTGGCGAGTGGGTGTAGAAATTGAATTTGCAACGGCATATTCTTCAACATTAATTGCCATATTATATTTTTAATTCTCAATCAGTCTAATACTTATTGATGGTGGTTTTGATTATAAGAGCTAGCCTTTAAATCGTCAAATGAGTGAGGAATATGACGATTCATTCGATTTGTTTTTGAGATTTTGTAATCGTAATTAGGGAGGTCGTTAATTAAGCATTCAAGTTGTCTACGTTCTGAAAGTGTTTTGGGGTGACGAATACTTGCGCTACCTTTGGGCTCTTTGCGATGTGTACGTGACATATTTAATATGCGACTACCTTAATGTTATCGTTTGCAGATATAAAGCGAGAGTTAGGACTCAAGCTTATGGGGGCAGGGGGACTTGAACCCCCACGACTATTGCTAGTCAACAGATTTTAAGTCTGGTGCGTCTACCAATTCCGCCACGCCCCCGAGGGGGCCGAAGCCCCTTTTGTTTAACCTAAATCATTTTGCTAGAGATCTGAGGAATGTCTAATAGCAATTTTCAATCGTATGAGAATTGCTTCCCAAAACTTATGATCACTATCAGTGTCGTATTGCAGATGCTCTTCTATGCTTTGAGCAATAGCTTCAGCATCCTCAAAATCGATATATACTGCCATCACACACCTACCAGTTGACTGGCAACAGCGAAGGCACGCTTACTGATTTGAGCACCAGCACCAAATGTACCACGTGCAAACTGACTGCGACCTTTGGATGCAGTAGCGCCACGAGTGCTTGTTTCTACTTGAGTGATGGCGTTAACGCCAGTCCACAAAGAGAAAGGTGCATATTCTTGACCATAACCAACTCGGAAAGCTGTTTCAAGATGACGGCGCTTACGGAACACTTGACTGTCGTCAATGTTGTAGACCTCATCAACAAACTCGTTGAAGGCATCAACACCCATAGACACACGTGAGAACTCACGCATCAGGTCGCATTCAGTGACAAAGTCCTGACGTGCTACATCGATACTGCTGATGAGAGCATCGAAGTTGTTGTTGGCTCCATTCTTGTGAGTAATGCTGCTGTGAGCACCTGATTCACCAAGCGCTGCAGTCAATGTGTTTTGACAAACAACACGGATATTGGTGAACTTGGCACCACAACCAGTCTTGCCGTCGTGTCCTAGGTAGCCGACAATGCGACGTTTTACTGTGTCACCAGGGACGATGTCCGTCTCCGCACCACGGAGTGTGGCGGTAAAGCAGACTTTGGCCCCGTTCGCAAGTACGACGACGGCGTCCATGTCGACCTCTTCACGGATGAACTCTGCCATGCGTAAGAGGGCTTCGTTCTGCACCAACTCGTATTGCTTGGTGACGATGCCGAGGAGGGCTTGGGTGTCTGTACGGATAACTCCGAAGACGCCAGCACGTTTGGTATCGTATTCAAGTTCGCCGTCGTTTTCGACGTATGCGGGGTAAAGAAGCTCTCGCTTCTCGACAGTAAAAAGTGCGTCTGCAGTTTCAAACGCCTCTCGCGCCGGCAACGTACCTTCCGTAACGATGCCTTGACCGTGCCATGCACGTTCTCCGTTGCCGAGCCAGCCAGATGTGAAATTTGCGGGCATGAATTAGATCTCATATATACAACACTCGCCGTGTTTATGACGAGCACGAATGGTTAAAGCCGGTGTTAACCGGCGAACTTATTTTGATGAAAAAAATTCTTGCGGCCCTTTATTTGCTATTAAGCATATATACAAAGATTTATTAAGAATTATCAATGGATATAAAATCATGGTGTACATACTCTGGAACACCATCAGATTGGTCACCAATAACAGGAAGGCATTTAGAGCTGTCCTGAGATATATAAGATCCCTTATAAAGATTGTCTTTACAGTTTTTAAGATGTTTGCAATCAATACAATTAAATCCCCAACACCATTTATTTACACGATTATCTAGTCGAACATTATATTCAGAAAAGATTTCTGCAGCTAAAGAGCAGCGAAGACCAAATCTGTGAATGCCAGGAGTGACTAAATCTGTAATTAGTTCACTAATTGATACATCGTAGACGTACGATAAAGATTTTATGAGTTTATGGAGCTTATCATCCATAACAATCATGATTTTTTTCTGGGCCATTTGCTTGTCGTAGGGACCAATATCAAAACCCACAGTTACAGAAAAAACGGTATCAGCAAGGTTACCTATCTATACAGGTTGAAACCCACAGTTTCACAGAACCGCAAATGTGTATTTGTGGTTTCACCACATTTGGTACTTGGTGACCGTTACAGTGTCCAGAACCTGCAGTAGATGATGAAACGCTTGCATATCGGTGTATCGGATAATATGCACAAGTGTGTGAAGCTGTTTGCTACATATAATGACATAACTGTAAATGAATTGATAAATAGATCAATTGTGATGTATTTAAATAATCAAACCGAATTCAGCAACTCTCCATTGTTAGAGCAGGAATTAAAAAATATTGATATACCTGAAGAAACTACAGAATATACGTAGCACTGAAACTCATTGCGCTGGAATTGATCTCACAAAATAACTACGTTAACTACGTTCGCGTTCCTTATATTATCCTTTTTTAAACATAGTTGGATAAGAGAGGGATTAAAAATAGGTTATATAGAAAACTACGTAGTTAAACGTAGTTCGTAGTTATGCCTCGCTCCAGTAATTCTCACTATTATTTCCCAGTAGTTTATTAAGGTTGTTTTTGCCAGGCTTTTTGTACTTAGAAACATATGTTTCATAGACCCTTGTACCATAACCATCCTTGTCAGGTCTTTTCTGACGTGATTTTGAATAAGCAAGGTTTGAAGCCATGCTATCACTCATAACAAACGGTTTATTGGGCTCAGGCTTAGATTTTTTTTCCTTGGATTGCTCATCGGGAACTTCTTCAACAGTAGCTGCTTCAGTAACACGAGGTTGGCTTAAATACTCGTGCAGCTTGTCAACATCTTCTTTTTCATTTACATTATTAATTCCAAGCGCTTTACCAGCAGCTTCTATATCACCATAAGCATATTTATACAAGCTGTTTGTCATGTTATATGAATGCTTATTATGATCATGGTTCGATGCACCGCTAAGGCCGCCAGAGGCTTTTCTTGCAGCAGTGGAACTAGCGTTATGATTACGAGGGTCACGGTAACCTAATGTTTTACCATCAATAGTAAAATTAAACCCCTTACCAATAGGTTTGCCGGAAATTCCACCAATCATTTTTGATTGATATTCATCTTCATATGAATTGTATTCATCATCTCGCGACGTGTTTTTATGATCATCAAAAATACCGAAGCCCAGCATGACATTATAGGTATACTTTCTTTAGTATATCTAGCTATCAGACAATCTTGATTTAATTAAATCTAGTCGAGCACGAACAAGGTCTTCAGATTCTCTTTGCCAGTGCCCATAACTCATATTCATTAATGTATATACAGTTTTTATACCGTGATATCTCTTGTAGTCTTTAAATCTGTTATAAGCATCTTCAAATAGAAGCCGTGCATCTGACAGTGTCATCCAAGGATGAATGAATGTAAGATCGATGGCGTCTTTATCAAACATCAGATCTAACCAGAGTTTAAATCATCTATCCCGTATAGATATTATATCTATGGAGAATAGCGGACTCGAACCGCTGACAGCCTGCTTGCAAAGCAGGTGCTCTACCAACTGAGCTAATTCCCCTAATAATTACTTCGGTAATTACTCTCACATAATAACTACACTGCTTGCTCTATTAGCGTAGACTTTTTATAGTCAGCATACAAACTATGTCATACTATCGGCTTCCATTTCATCTTCAGCCCCAAATCACAGGATATTCTGAAATCCCATTTGGATCAGATGTGTATGTTATTCCTGATTCTGAATATAAAAAATATAAGCAAGAAGAAGCAAAAAAAGAGATTGCAATTTTAGAATTAAGAGCTGAATCTTATGAAAAAACTGCTACATCTCTTAGGCAAACAGTAAAAGAGCTTCGTGAAGAAAATAATTTACAGTTAAACACTCCTAACGATTCGACTGATTGAAGCCCGCAGTCCGACTTGAACGGACGACCTGCTGTTTACAAAACAGCTGCTCTATCCAGCTGAGCTATGCGGGCATTTCTATTAACTATAACTAGTTAAACGACCTAGAAGGGGCTCGAACCCTCGACCTCTGCCGTGACAGGGCAGCGCTCTAACCATCTGAGCTACTAAGTCATACTGGCCCACCAGGGCTCGAACCTGGGACAGGCTGATTAACAGTCAGCTGCTCTACCAACTGAGCTATAGGCCATTAAGTAAAGAACCGGCTGATGCTTATGAACACCAGGAATGTTCTCATCAGTACGACGTCCCAGGATTTAGTAGTGATAAAAAATGGGAGTGACATAAGAGTTCCAATTAAATGAACTGTTGCGCCACTGACTACGTCTACATGTAATACTACAAAATAAGCCAGCACTATAAGTAAGCTGCCTATTACCCTTGAATAAACTAACGGAGACATCCGTTTATAAGCATATCATTAGTACTATTTTGGCACTAATCACGTTGCCTCCAATCATCAGGTTTGTCTTGCCTAAAGAAATCAAGAATCTCGTCAGCGCCAGTAAAAGGGCCTTGTCCTTCTCTATTACCAAGGTCAAGCATATTCATAAAATCATCCATTCCGCCGTCAGTCATATCGGGATTCTCAGCTTTCCTGCGGGCTTGTCTTAGCCAAGTTGCTGCTGTGCTGTTTGCTTTAGCAAGCTTTTCGGCCCAAATCATGTCTTCAAGTTGAACTTCTTCACCTTGGACAATTTTCTTACAAATAAACTGGAGCTTCAGTCGATATTTGGTAGACAGCATCTTATTGATCAGTCAAAAAGTTTTTAAGTTCTTCAGCTTGTTCGTAACTTGCAAAAGCTACGCTAGATCTCTCTTCAAGGATATATAAAATATCAGTAACTATGTCTTGTGGATCAATTTTTTCGTCTAAGTAAGCTTCAAGAGATTCTCTTAGATTTCTAAATCGATGCCATTCTTGTGAATAAGGTTTGTAGTACATTTCATTGGTTAAGTAGTCAATGATTCAATAGATTTCAAATCATTTTCAAAAATTTCTAACCCTTTATCAGTAAGCATGTGCTTATACATATCTTCAAATACTTTGGGCGGCATTGTGACAATGTCAGCGCCATTGAAGAATGAACGGACAGCCCGGTGAACACTTCTAATAGATGCTGAGAGAACGTCAGTCTGCACACCGTGCCTACGGTACAGATCAACGATAGCTCGAACAACTTCTAGCCCAGCAAAACCTTGGTCGTCCACTCGTCCCACAAATGGTGAAACATATGTAGCACCAGCTTTGGCTGCAAGAATTGCTTGGGCAGGAGTGAAGATTAAAGTGACGTTTGTCCGGATGTTTTCTTCAGAAAGTTCGCGGCAGGCCGTCAGGCCCTGAGGGGTCATGGGAACTTTAACAGTCACAGGGTCACCGAAGAGTTCTTGCAGTCGCAATCCTTCATCGATCATTTCGCCAGTAGTACCACTGACTTCCATACTGATGTCAGGAATGCCAAGGTTAACTAGTTCAGAGTACAGAAACTCTGGGTCCTTGCCTGATTGCCTCACAAGAGTTGGATTAGTAGTAACACCGTCGATTAAACCAGTGTCATAGTGACGTTCAATAGTTTTAATGTCACTGCTGTCAAGGAAGATTTTCACGAGTATAGTATCAATACTTTTTTACAATTAATAATATAGCTATCTATGAATTGATATGTGTTTAGAAGAAGCATGTCACTCATTAAAGCTTGAGTGTGCTCTTCGTGAATTAGGATTTGTTGATATCGGATGGAAATGTGTGGCTCATGCTGGATTGTTTTTCATACAACCAGTGGGATGGGGTCCTGAAAGCAGTCTCACTCCACAAGATCCATTACTAGGTTTTCTTGTACGTGAACATATAATGGCTAAAAAACAATCTGAAGGCAGGCTCATGGGAGCTACTGCCAAGATTGCCATTGACATTGCTCTTCAGTTGTCTGAAAAATCAAATTGAAATCTTGTCCAGTGCTTTATCGATTGCATCTAGCTCGGCATTTTTAACAAAGCCAAAGCGCTCAAGACGCTTCTCTTCAGCTTTATCAGCACGAAGTTTGTGACCGAGCTTAGCAACGTTTTCCATAACCTTGAGAATGTCCTCAGGCTTTGCAAGACCATTCATTCGCTCTTTAATAATGTTGTACCGCTCCATAAAGATGTCAGCGGCCTCGATCATTTCCTCAGGGGTGAGGGGATCAGTCTTTTTAGGAAGTTTAGGAGTCATAGGTAAACAATGGGTTGATTTAATACAAAGCTATATCCGAGATCAGCGGTGACTTCGATAAAAGTATCCATCTCATTATCATGAACAATGACTTGTTTTTGAAGTTGATCAGGAGAAAGATCGAGTAACTGATCAAGTAAAGATTGATAAGTCATGTCATATAAAGGGAGGGGGCACCAGTTGGCACCCCAATAATTACTCAAGCGGAAACAGCAAAAACACTTGAAACCTTCTGGGAGGAGTCCTGACGCTGTTCTTCTACGGACTCATCTAATAGGATACTGTCTTCTTTACTGCGTTCGAGTACATCAGCAATCATGGTAAGTGCTGTTGGACAGTGATATTCCAGAGTAGATAATCTTCTCAAGGATTGGACAAGGACATCAGTCATTGGGACTGAAATGTGTACAAGTGCCATAGAACAATGGATATAGGACAGCTCACTATTGGTGTGAGCACAGGAGATACAGCCGGTGTTAACCGGCAAAGGGCTTAGTCCCTAGTAATCTCTTGTGCTTTAGCAATAAAACCTTTGAATCGGTTAGAAGCAGTTTCGTGATATTCAAACCACTCATGTGCTGCATCTAACAGACCTAGAAGAAGGTTGTCAGCGTTGTGAGGACCGTCGCCTATATCAGCGAGATGGTCAGAAAACATGTGTTTATAGAAGTGACGAGTTCCATATGCAGGGGGCTCGTTGTGATCACAGTTATTACAGGTCATTTGTTTGAAATGAGGTTTATAAAAGCTTGGTATCTTGTTGCTTCTAAATAATAATAGTTGGTCCAATCAGTAGATGTCAAGAGTTCAGTTGGCTGCCGACCAACCGTAGACATTGGGTCGTCCGACATGTCTTTAAAAAAGTCAGAATTATGGACTTGATTAGACATTAGTGCGGATAGTTAGTTTTAACTAAATCATACAATTAAGTAAGAGTAAGTAATACCTACATGTAGATAATAGGTATCAATATGTGCCCAATAGACATCGAATAAACGAGAAGCGTACTGCGGCTAATCCTCAAATTGAAAAAGAAACGCGGAATTCTCCTCGCAAGAAAAAAATCATGGGTCATCAACCAGGTGATGAAATTCATCACAATTATGGTGTTGATTTATTAGCTGCATTAACCTTCGGATTAAGCCGTGATGACGCCTATAAAATGATGCAGGAATTTGAAAACCAGGGGGTTCCTACAGGCAATAATGTAAATAATTTATCAGCTATTACACCAAGAGAGCACAAAGCAATACATAGAGAGTTAATTAATAGAGGCATTGAGTTTGGTCCCAAAAAAGTACGTGAAGCAGATCCTAGATGGAATCAGACAAAAATTTTCTTGAATAAAATTCGAGATTTACCCTACGAGGCACGTAAAGAAATTATCCCTGAGTACATTAATACAATAATTAGAGGTATTGATGAAAGTTCATTTGATGTCATGCGTTACAGAGATTTCCACAATGAGGCTCCGGAGACGGTAGCTTATGCAAGATCGTTGCAGCCTAAATCAAAAAAGATAGCTAATGAGAGTGTATCTGATACAGCTAATGCATTTCTTTCAGAAGAAGTGGATAAACTAATTAAATTAATCCGTCAAGAATCTGGTAATGATTCACGTATTGATAGTGACAACACTAAAACAGTCATTGTTAACACGCAAGGTGCACCAGCATTTATTGAAAAAGCCATGAATGGGAATGGGAATGGGCAAAAGAAGCGTTAAAGCTTCCCATCTACAGTGCTAGAACGTCCTTTAGATATCCAGCCGTCATAGCATTTATGTCTAACTGGTAGATGAATATCTTCAGTACAGAGACGGCAAGCTTCTTCAGTCATTGCAGTATTCATTCTGACGCCTTTAGCATCAATGCTTGTATATAGACCAAATCTTGATTTGACAATTCGATAAGGCTCAAGAGGGCAATTAATCCACTCTGGGCTGTCGTTTACTTCATACATTTGATTATCCACGGCTGTCCGTATTGTAAGAAATGAAAAAAGCCCCCGGCATTAGCCGAGGGGTGGTAGATCAGTATTGATCGTCAGCAGATTGCACTGCAGCGGCCATTACACCATCAATGTATGTAGGTGTGATCTCTGGAGTAGAATCCACAGGGGCTTCCTTAGCGAACTGAGCTGCTGCAGCAGGACTGGACGGCACAGTTACTTTGACAGGCCGTTCCACGGTTGTCTTGGTCTTTGCGCCAGGCTTGGCACCCCAACCATTGTCATTAATGGTGGCGTTTTTGAGCTCAAGCTCTACACGCTGCTTAAGGACAGTTTGCCCGTCTTTCTCGTAAGTCTCTTTAGCAGACTTGAGTTGACCAGTGACAGTACAAACACGACCGTTTGGCATGTGGCCGTTACGGTAGAAGTTTGTGTCAGGGGCAAAGAACGTGATAGTGGCGTCTTGGCCGTCAGTATCCAACGTAGTGATGAGCGTAACAACCAGATAGCTAGAGCCATCACGATTGTTGGTCATCTCTTTGATGTTGCTGATGCGTCCGGCAACAGTAATGGTGTTAAAGTTGCCGTAGCGAGTGTAGCCGTTGTCCATGAATTGATATGAGTGAACACGAGTAATCAAGGCCGCGAATTAGCGGCCAAGGCTGTTTAAGCAGTCAGAAGAGCACGAAGGGTATCGAGTTCTTCTTGGCGATTATCCATCAAGAATTTGATGGTGTGCCCGTTACGGGGCATGATCTTGCGTACCAGTCGAGCGGTACCAAGCCGTGCGTTATATCGCTGCTCAGCTGTGTTGTCATGAAACTGATTACGTTGGCGAGACCAACGACCGGTTTCAGGACAGCGTTGTGCGTGGTTGTACATCGTATATACGTGCTACGTTTACGGTCAAATGACCAAAATGAAATAGGGCCGGTGTTAACCGACCCGAAGGATCACATAGGTATGGAAATTGCCATACCTTGCGCCATGTGTTTTAGGAAATGATGGACGTCACCATTACGGAGATCAAGTTCATGTAGAACTCGTTGAATGGAACGTCTAGCATTGCCTTCAGACGTCTTTAGCATCCAAATCACATCCTCAGTCGAGATGTAATTAACGGTGCCATTTGGAGACGCGACTTCGTAAACCTGGTCGTCCAGGTCTTTCTCGTCAAAGAAACGTGTGATGTAATCAGACATTGCCGAGAAAAGTTCCGAAGTCATGGAGTTTCTCGCCAATGACGGCGATAACTACTCCAGTTACATTTACGCCCTTACGAGCGCGATTACGGACATCCTGCCAATCGATCTTCTTGACAAAGTCAATAGGATCGGAGACAGGGGGGAAAGCCCGTAATTCAGAAGTAGACATGAGTGAAAACTCAAGTTGGACACAAAAGATCAAAGCCGGCGTTAGCCGGCATATGATCAGGACAATAAGTTAATTACTTGCCGTACAGTATTTTTCCAGAAGTAGTAGTCTTTCTCAGGGCATCTTCCTTGTGTTCCAGTTTGGAGGTAAATGCCGTGCTCTACGCGTTGAAGCAACTGAATAGCAGTATTAAGAATTACTTGCTGATCAATTTCAATTCCAGCTTCGGTAGCTTGTTTGACAAGCTCATCAGTGGACTGTTGAATCAGTTTGTCGTAAATGTTTTCTGCAACCAATTTACGGACATGTTGCAGTTCCATCTCATTTGCATTTTTCTGAGCAAGTTGAATTGCGAGTTCTTGATTGATGCTTGACATTAGTGTGGTTAAATCCAATGAAAAACAAAACCGGCGTTAGCCGGCATTGTCTCAGTCGTCAAAAAAGGGATCAAAATCTCGATCAAACGGCACAAATTCACGTCTGATTGGATCACCTGGCCACATTGGGTCACCAGGCTTTTCAGGATCAAAGATCCCAAGAACCATAAGCCACTCTTTAACTTCCTTAGAAGTGTTGAAGGCAGAGGCTTCTAGCCACTCAGGTGTCTCCTCATCAGTTGAGATAGACACCACAAAACGAGTGAGAGGGGGCTCGTTGATTCTGATTTCTACTTTACGCATGAGCACAAGTGAAATCATCGTTAGTGACGCTGACGGACTGCAAAAGCTGTCCACAAGCTTGAAGCTTGCCAGCGTCAAGAAGCCATCCACTCATAGGCTTGAAGGGAACACCGTCCTCAATCATGTTTTCGGCAGTGGATTCATGCCAAACCTTGAATCGACTGATTGCCATTAGACAAATTACTTTGTGAACCAATGTGCAATCTTCAGAATTCAATTCGTCCATGACAGAGTCAAGGGCTTCACAAGCAATCTCTTCGATCTGATCTTGCGTAAGTCGATCAGGGTCAGAGCAGTTGCAGGTATTCTCATCAGGTGCATCTGATAGCAAGCTTTCAAGATCAGCAGTAGAGATACCGTTTGGGAATTCCATGAATATGGTTTAAAGAACATAAAAAAATAAGGCCGGAATTACCCGGCCAATTTACGTTTTAAAGCTTTTAATGCAGCTTTGCGAGCTCTTAGCGCAGCAGGTTTGAGTTTCCTCTTCTGCTGCTTACTGGAGTGATGAATCCAGTTAGGGACGCTGGACATTACCCGACGTATTCGCAGCAGAGATGTGCCCAAGAAGCATCAGAGATGAAGTCTCCGATAGATTCTGTGGCAACTGGAGCACTACCGTCATCCATGATGGTCATATCTGCTTCATCAGTCAGGTAGCGGAATGCATCTTCATTGCGAGCAATGATGAGTGAAATACCGGCTACACCAGAACGATCAACAATTTCAAAATCAAAATTCACAGACATGATATAGCTGAGAAGAACAAGAAAAGCCAATGTCGCGAATTAGCGACCGGGCGTGTTATTTACCTTGACCTCGCATTAACTTCTTGCCTTTACGAGGCCGAGAGTTAACAGAGTTACCTTGATGCGTCTTCTTAAACTTCGCCTTAGAGACGTGTTTAGAATTATCGAGTCTGAAGGCCATTGGTATTGACTGAGTTATTGAAGTGGTCGATATGGAGCTGATCTAGAAGCTTGTCTTTGGACATACTTCTAAGAAGCTCAATAGCTTTCTCACGAGATAAAGGATGTGAATCTTTATTGGAGAAAGTGTTGTTGTTAATCATAAATGATTATCGAACGATAAAAAAATTCAGCCGGTGATAACCCGGCAGAATATGGATGTTGAAATGTCATATATGACAATCACTATTGTAAATAGTGTGCTGAATCAGTCTAAATCGGCTGTCCAACCTCTCTCATCTTCAATAACCCTGAAGTGTGAGCGCTTTGATGGGTTATAACGACGACAGACATCAATGCGATTATTTGACCTATGGGGGTCAAGACGCTTGATTTGGCCTAACGGTGAAATTTGGTGTTCGTTCATAATATAAAAAAGTAAAGCCGCGAATTAGCCGGCTTGTTTACCTGCTTTACGTAGACAATTGCGCATAAATGATTCAGCCTGCTGTTCTGTTATGAGGTCGTTCATTACAGCTATATCCAATGATTGAGACATCTCTTGGCAAAGCTCAGAAGAATACCCAATGAATATAAGAAAAATAGCCAACACTATGGTCATAGTTAGTTTTCATTAATAAGTACAATAGATACATGTAATGTAAACGATTATGCGTACAGTGAATCCTACTCGCATGGCGCAAGCAAGAGAGTTTTTGGCTAGTCTTGGTAAGAAAGTTGCAAACTTTGACGAGGCTTACTCAAACAAGATTGCAGATATGTATGACCGTATGCCTGAAGATGGTAACTTCGGTGCAGTCAAGGGTATCGGTCAATTATTTGGAGGGGGCACACCTTCATTTAAAGGACCACTGGAAGATACAAGTGCTACATCAACAATGGGAAGCAGATTCATGGCAGGGGCAATCCCTGCTTTAAATATGATCCCTAAGTATGCAGCACCTGTAGCTGGTTTAACGCTTGCTGGACAGGGCCTAGCAGGGCTTACAAATCAAATCATGGAATCAACCGGTGGTCCGGCAGACGGACAAGAGCCAGGGCAGCTCCCGTTTGACCAGAGTCTTGCAGCAGGAATGACAGTAGGTGCGTTAGCAGGCGGTGTGTGGGAAGGCCTTGACAATATGCCTCATCGAGAGCCTGATCCTCGTCGTATCGTGTGATAAAGAATGTCCGATAAATATTCAGGCAAAAGGGATTATCAAGGACCATTGTATGCACCATGGTCAGCTGTAGTCGCAGGACGAATGGGAATTAAGAATTTCATATCTACACCCCATATGTCCGAAGCATTTCTGGAATCATGGACAGTTGAACAAGAAAACGAAAAAAAGGATCGGCGTTAGCCGACCCTGTATCGATTAGGAGGGAACGACAGCAGTTTCTGCCGTCTGCTTCTCTGCAGCTTTGTCATTAAGGTCTTTAATGACGCGGCGTGCAGTTGCGTAGGAACCACTGCCAGGTACGACGAGGGAATCAATTGATCCATCTTCGTACTCCACACCTACATCAAAGATGAGGTACTGGGGGTCAGTGGTTTCTACTTTCTCAAACAGACGAACGTTTGTGTTCCGACCAGGAATCTTGAAACGCATGAGTGATACTCCTATATGTAACGTAGCCCTTAGGGCAAGAGAAAGTAAGGCCGCGAGTGAGCGGCCAAACCTTAGGTTTAAAGCAGAGGGGTGGTCTCCTCCTCGTCGTAAGTAGACATTGAGGTATCCTCAGGGTCTTGGAGACAAGTGAGGTGAGCATCCAGCCACTCGTAGATGTCACGAGCTGAGGTCATATCATCAGGGATGAAATAAAGACCGTCGATTTGCATGACTGATGTAATTAGAACATCAAAAAACAGACCTGCGAGTGAGCAGGCCTGAGTGTTGTTCAGAATGGGATGTCAATGTCAGTCTGAGAGAGCCAAAGAGCGGCTTCCCGTCTCGCAATCTCAGCTTGACGCTTGGCTTCACATTCATCAACGTATGCGTTGTACTCTGATTCGTCCAAGTAATCGCAGTCATCTAGATCGTATGAATCGTGGATGCTGTTCTTGATAGCGGACATGTTCATGTGATAGAGAACATGTGAAAGTAAGGTCGCGAGTGAGCGACCCTACGTCTTAGCTACGCATGCATGTCATGGACAGCATCGTAGATTGCAGCTTCAAGCTGATCACACTTGTCACCCCAGTAACACTGTTGTGACATGCTGTCCGAAAGCATGAGCTGCTCTTCGGCGTGTGCCAGCTTGGCTTGCAGGTGATGAACTGTGTTCAGATCCATGTTGTTATTCATATTCAAACTTGATAAGGGCGCGAGTTAGCGCCCGTGGCTGTTGGCTGTTAATTCAGTCAAAGCGATAGCCGATGTATGCACCTACGATGCCTAAAGGAGCTAGCCACCAGAAGTGACTCCAGCT
>Ga0209348_1000090_pt1 | contig 57518 bp, 63 predicted proteins | sample ETNvirenome_2_30_FD_184065 | JGI IMG/M metagenome (GOLD analysis project Ga0209348, IMG submission 184065) | Marine viral communities from the Pacific Ocean - ETNP_2_30 (SPAdes) (version 2) | ecosystem: Environmental > Aquatic > Marine > Oceanic | place: Pacific Ocean | collected 2013-06-22 | reverse complement strand
TTGCGATCCATCAGGAGAATAAACAGCCATCAGAATCATGTAGGTTCTAGATGTTTCATAAGGAGCCCAAGAAAAAGTCATTCCGCTTCTATATATGGGTGCTGCGAAGGCGTAAGAGGGGTCTACGTAAAGCATAGCATAGGGCTCTATATAATCGTAACCCTCAATCGAAAGAAAAGAAATAGGTGCATCCTCGTTCGCTATAGAGACATTATGAATAGAGTTACGATCATATTGTGTCTCGTAAAGATAAGCATAATAGTCTGTGCCAATCTTACTAGCAGAAAAAGAATGCACCGGCCCCTCAACTAAGATAGATGAACCAACATCTATGGGATTAGTTGAAGGTGAAGTTATTAACAATTGGTTTGTACACTCGCCCAATGGAGGAATCCATGAGGTGTGGGAATCATTGACGGGCTCATGGAATTTAGCTGTGAACTCAACGAGAAGTTCTTGGCTTTCGCCGACACAAGAAGGACAAGCCAGTTGTCGCAAATAATAATGCAAATATCCGCCCGTGCCCTCTATCTCCGGAGGAGGGGGCCAATTAGGCTCACCGCTCGGGCCGGTTCCCGGTTCATTGCCGGATTCTGGTTGTGCGGTCTCTTCGGTAACTCTCTTGATGACAGAAACATCAGACGAGCATGCGAAGATAATTAACAATATTATAAACAAAAATAACCTCTTCATGTATAAAATATAACATGTTGCCTGCACGTTGTCAAGTATAAAAACTAATTATATTAGAGGGGACATAACTATGTGGGTTTTAATTTTATTAGGATCCGTCATGGGATTAGTGTGTGCTATGATGATCGTGGACCAGATCACATGGAAAGACTATCCTATTGCGGATCAATATTGGATTTCTGGTTTGGTTTTAATTGGCTTTATCGCGGCTTTAATTGCAATGATTTAAATTTTCTCCAATTTTCAAAAACTGCTTGCTTTCCGGGCTTGAACCCGCGTGGACCATACTCACGGGCATGCTCTCTTACGTACTCTATTATTTGTCTTAATTTAATGGTAACAGGGTTATCAGGATCACTCTGTTCCAGTTTTGGCAATAGTTTTAATAAATTGGTTAGACGTAAATTTACCATGACAATTGGAAGTTCGTCTCCGGGCGCTGCGCCTATTAATAACGTCTCTTCTTCTAAAGCAAATCGACCAACATAATCAAATTGTGATCTATTCCACTTTGACCTTAATGGTTCGTTTGGGTTCCCTCGCAAATGATAAAAGTTTTTAAACGACAAGAAAAATCCACCACCAGCAGTTGTGTTATCAGCAAAAGTTTCAAAAACTACGTGAAGTGGATATTTTGATCTTCCTCTTTTTGAAAAATCTTCTGCCTCCCTTTTACTATAACTAAATGATTCAAACTGTCTACGCATTTTATATGTCAAATTTTTATATGCTGGATACGATATGTAAGACTCTCCATTGATTTTTTCAACATGTGCCTCCTCTATAGGTAAGTTTTCTATAAATGAAATTCCATAATCATCAAGGGGCAAATAAATTCCACGGTAGACTGGTATCATTTCATTTATTCTATAGATTGGTTGAGATTTATCAGTTGTGTTTTTTAGCTTTGAAAGAATGAATTCACCAACACGACCCTTAATGTCGTTCGTGTCATTGCTACTAATATATAATTGCAACGCAGATAGTAACTGATCTTCAATTACTGTATTGCACTCCCAAGAGTTTTTTTCATACTGTCCTACTTTATATGGGTGAAACAGGTGATCACCATAAGTCATTTCTCTAGAAGGGTTTTCCCTATCGCATGGTTGATCTCTAGATCCATAAGACTGTTTCCCAAATTCAAATAAATATTTATTCCAATTTTCAAAAATTAACTTCATAAACACGCCCTTATTTTTGTTCTAATCCTTTCATGGCAACTGTTCTTCCGCCAAATTCCATTTTTAAATAATCTCTTAAAATTGCATTCATGTTTAAATTTTGCAACTTCATAGCACCAATGCTAGAGTCGGACGCAGCATTTTGCAAGAACCAATTCATAAATTCTTCTTCAACATCGTTGTCAACAATTGCGGCAAGATCAGGATCAATTCTGAAAAATTTTAATTTGTCTTGTGGTTTTTTTACTGGTTTTTTAAGCAAGTATGTAGTGGCAAGATACTTCATTAATGAATAACTAGTTTGAGCATCTGCCGGGATCATTTTCATAATAATGCCCATAACTTGTGCAGTAGCCAAATCATCTAGCATTTTAAATCCCTTATTAGCCCTCTCTAAAGATTGGAAGACTTTAATCATGTCAATTAACTCTCCAACTGTTTTTAATTTATTTACTTTGGCCATCTTTTCCATTTCTTTTTGAGCAGCTTTTACACCTCTTTTGTCCGTTGCTTTGTTCCAGATTTTTTTTAAATTAGAAAGTAAGCCCTCATTAATGTTATAATCGCGCCAATTTTCCATAATTAATTTCATATCTTTTGACATTATTAAAATCTCCATTTTTATGGTAAATAGTTTTTTATGTTAATAAAATCATTGGTCGCATTATTTTTACCAAAAACGATAAAGCAAACCCCAAAATCCAAATCCCAACGGCTAGCGAGATTATATAAAATGAAATCTCAACACAAGTTTCTAGTGGCTGCGTGACTGCCGACCAGAGTGTCGATTTAATTTTTTCTATTCGTTCTTTGTTCATAATTTACTCCTTTAGTAATAATAACACAATCAAATTTATTTGTCAACTAATAATTATTATATAATGAGAAAATTAGATTTTAAAGTCGGCGATCTAGTTAGCCACAGATTTATTGATTACGGTTTAGGGATAATAATAGAAAAGAGGGAGTCAGTAAACTTTGGAGACATCTTGCATGGATATGTTGTCCATTTTCCTAAATTAGATTTGAAGAGGCTAGTTTATTGCACTGAAATTAATGAGCACATTACAGATTGGGGACATAGTCGTAGGAAACAATAGTTGGCTCAATTCAATGATTGGGTATAGCGGTGAAGCAGGTGTTTTGATTCACTACGGTGTTCATTCTTCTATTATAAATCTATTTACTACTAACGAAGACATAATTTTAATGAATGATTATGTCGAAAAAGTAGTAATGAAAATAAAAAATGAAGAACTAAAAGTTGGGGATTTGGTTGAACTAAAGCCAAAAATAAAAAAAATTTTAACGATTAAAGGCGTTGGAACAATAACACAGATAACCGAAATTAAAACTCATGATTTTGATGGCGAGTGGGATAACAACACAATTAATGCTTGCTTAGTTTATTTCTCTGAGGATGACTACGAGTACACAATTCCAACAAGCTGTTTGCAGCTTTTTTCAATAATAAAAACAGATTAACAAACTTTCACCATAGTTACTAACATGGGGGGATTTATGAAATGTTTGTCTGGCTTTTATTTATGTTTGCATGTATATCGGATCACATGCTTACCTACGAGGTTGAAAGAATAACCTACGAAGAGGTAGAAACTTGGGTGTCGCAACAAGATGTTTATATTGAAGGTGACACAATTATTGTTGAGGACACTGGTCAGGACGCAGCAGACATTTGGGTTGATAATTTTACACAGCCGGGTAATTTTGAAGGGGTTGACATCTTATGGGTGATCGACCCTTCTGGTTCTATGGCTAATGACAGGCCAAGAGTTGTTGCAGGGATCGGAGACATGCTCAATGTTTTGCCCTTAAGCGGATGGCGATTAGCTATAATTTCAACGGACCCTGTTAGAGCACAACAAGCACAATTGTTTCCTCTAATCCCGGGAGACACAGCAACAGACGCAGAAGCGCAATTAACTGCTACTGTAACCGGCCACCATGAGAAGGGCTTTGATGCTGTGCGAGCCTACATGGCTAACAGTTATTCGCCGACATGGATGAGGGAGGATGCCGCATTATTAATTGTTTTTGTGTCTGATGAAGAGGAGCAAAGTTACTCAAACTTTCCTGCTGTTAGTGATTTTGTTAATTGGATTCAACAGCAGCGTGAATATGTTTTTGTTTCTTCAATTGTGCAATTAGACCTAACAGAAACCGAATGTGACCCTGCCTCAGCGATGAATGTTGGCAGTAGATATGTGGATGCAACTAATTCTTTTTCTGGACAGACTATAGATATATGTGCTGAAGATTGGACACAAGGTGTTGCAGATGCAAGTAACCAAATCCAACAGTATGATTATTGGGAATTAACTCACACTCCCCTTTACAATGATAGAATTTATGTGTTTATTGATGGCGTTCCCAATTATGATTGGTACTATGAACCAGCAGAAAATAGAGTCTACTTCAACACAAAGCCGGATGAAAAAAGTTTAGTAGAGATAGCTTACTATTATCAATAACTTCAACTACTTATCATGTTGGAGAAAATAAAATGAAAGTTATAATTGTTGAGAAAGCAAAAAAAACAGTTGGAGACGAAATTTCATCTCAAATGGATAAGGGAAAAAAACAAGATCAAGCAATTGCTATAGCGCTATCGAAGAAAGAACGCGGGGAAATAAAAGAAAATGTTGACATGGGCGTTATCCAGAGGATGGGTTTATCTGTTGGCAAACAACTCGGAAAAGGTAAGTCTGGTTCTGTTTATGAAGCTAACAAAAATGGAAAAGATGTGGCTCTAAAAGTTGTAAATAAAGGCTCATTTGCTTATGACAGGGAAAAACAGAATTACTCAAACATAAAAAAGTTTATTAGTAAAGCGAGAAAAGGCGGAGTGGAGAAGTGGCTTCCTGTGGTTTATGATGTGCAAGAACATGATGATGGGGTTTACATTGTTTTAGAGCGCCTACTACCTCTTACAAGTGCAGAAAGAAGGAATTGGAAGGGCGCTTTGCAAGCTACAGTCGAACAATATAAATTAGAAAAGGAAAAAGACGTTGGATATGCTGCTATTGAATATATTGAAGACACAGGGGCGCCTGAAATAGATTTTAATTATCAAAAAGCAACTAAAATTATTAGTTTACTGTCAAAGCAGCCAGAGTTTTCTTTATTGAAGAAAAAGCCTGACCATTTTGCATCAATTATTTCACAAGCAAAGACAAAAGACGACAGCGCATTTAAAATTTTTACTGCTGCGAAGATGATGGATGATACAATGTTGGAAATTTTACTTACTCTTTATTCAGAAAATCTTAAATTTCAAATGTTTTTTAACAACTTAGCAACCGTTATGGATAAAACCTACACAATGACAAGCAAAGACGATATTTCTGATAATGAATTTTTTGTTTCAGCCATGCTTGAGGGGCTTTATGACACTATTTTTGCACAAAAGAACCCAATGAAATTTATTGATCGTGGCAAGGCTGATTCTGAATCTACATTTCAATCCGGATATGGACAAACATCAAGTATTTATGACCATGGTGTTACACCAAACCCAATAAAACCATTTAAAAAGAAGAAAAAGGGGTGGGTTAGTAGAATATTGTCAGCTTTGTTTGGTAAATCAAAGAAAAAACGAAAGAAACCCCAAAAAAAGCAACGACCATATAGTGGTCCAAATCCAATACCAAAGGGAAAAGGCAGTTTATTCGGCCCCGAGCCAAAAAAATATGAATTTGATCCTGAAATTGACGCTATAAATCGCCTTGGGCAGTTATTTAACATAAAATCAAAGGATTTGCACAACGCGAACATTATGAAAAGGTCAGATGGGCAACTGGTTTTTGTTGACGTTGGCCTTTTTGACACAACTGCGATGGTCTCGGAGTCTAGAAATAGAAAAATTATTGTAAAATTAACTTGACATAAGGAGAATAACGTGTTATGAAGTTTATAGATGAAAATTGTGGAGAAAATAAGCAATGGCTGTGATTACTTTTGATTTTGACAACACAATAGCCATGTCTCAGATGAAAATTGTAGATAATAAGGCAAATTTAGTGTTTGAGGGCTACAATAACGCCATTTTGACACTAATGATGAAATATATTAATGATGGGCACGATGTACACATCGTTACAGCCCGTGATCCACAAAAAGAAGGGTTTTTTCCAAATGATAAAGTTGAAATACATCTTGAGAGGCTTGATTTAAAGGGTTATTTTTGGCCAGACAAGGTTCACTACACCAACGATGGCCCGAAGCAAAAAAAACTCGAAGAATTAGGCTCTACGCTCCATTATGATGACAATTTGCAAGAACACATAGACAATTATGGCGGAATAAAAATTGTAAACCCTTATGATTTCTATAAAGACACTGAATTTGTTGGTAAAATTGTCATTTTTGACTCTGATGATAAGGTTTTGATCTTGAAAAGAACAGATGAGGGAGAAAAATGGGACATTCCCGGTGGCCACTTAAAGGATATAGAGGTAAAAAGGGGTAAATCTGGCTATGAAGATGGTTTAGAGCGCGAAGTTGTTGAAGAAACAGGACTAATGTTACCTTTTGTTAAGCAAATAGGCTACTCTGGGTTCGAACATAAAGGAATTAAGAGTAAAATTACCATGTATATGTCTAAATTTGATGAATCTGAGCCTAAAGTTAACCTTGAAATGCAAGATCACATCGAAAATAGCGAATATAAGTGGATTCCAATGGACGAAATTGATGAATATGCTGAAAATGGCACAAAAGTCATGCAAAAAGCAATAAAATTTGCAAAAGAGCACGGAATTTTGACCGAAGAAAGCAGATATATGCTGTATCAAAAAAAAAACTGGTCAAGAATGAAGAAAAGGCTGGTTGGAATGGGCAAAAATCGTAGTTTTGGGGGAGGAAAAGGCCATAAAAGGCCAAAAATGAGTAAAGGAAAGGCTGCTCCACCCCAATTTGCAGTGCTAGAAGAGGAAAATGATGTGAAAAAGCGCAAAATTAAGGTAAAAATAGTCGATAATATAGACGAAAAACGCAAAAAAAGACGCAAAAAGCGTAAAAAAAGACGTAAAAAACGCGCTAAATATGCCTATTATGGAGGCTATTTGCCCCACAGATCAGATGATTATGGCTCAGACGGAGGCGATGGTGGCGGCGGAGAATAGAATTTTTGCCTTCTATTTAATTATAGGGGGTGCTTATGATGTCATTTGAGGATGAAGAGAAAGAATTTTTCACAAATTACATCAAATTAGCTGCCCGGATGGCCGGTTTTATAAAAAATAAGCGTGGTGATTGCCTCTTTGCAGCCAAAATCAAAGGAAAAGGCAAGGGTTTTTATTGGTCCATGACAGATAGGTCTTTTCTTTGGGTTGATAGGAGTGCTGATTTCTACTGGGTTGATAGTGTTGGCAAGGATGAGAAGGATAGATTTTGCCTTTTTACTCCACACACGTTTGGAATTGGTGTTCTTATAAGGGTCCCGGAGGATGAAATAGAGTGGATTGGGCTAAATTAATGGAAAAGTTCTTTTTTCGATGCTTATTTTTGATGAGCATAATGTTTTTGTATGTTATCTTTGGGATTGACATCCCAATAATAGTGCTTTTATCATTTATTTATTTCAAATTGAGAGATTTAAATGAATAATGATGCACAGATATTTAAAATTTTATGTAAGAGTTTATTATAAAAAAACAGCTAGCGAAGTTTGGCAAACACTTGGGCCCTATGAAATGGATGTTGCAATTAATTTGATGAATAATTATTTAAAATTGGGAATGTGCAGTTGGATTGAAAATGTCGAAATTACAGAATAATAAAGCATTTGGTTCTTACATGGCCACAAGATTCAAAATAGGCTGTTTAGTCTCGTGGTCTGAATGGAAAGTGGTTGATAACATGATTGATGAAGATATTTATTATGGAACTGTCCTTGAAAAAGACCTGAAAACAGAAGGCGGTAGGAGAGTCGTTGTTATAAACGTTGCTTGTTCAAAAACAGGTAATATTATATCACTCAACCCGTTTCAATTAAGACTTGAGGAGACTAATTAGAGTTATGAAAAAAATAGATCACATAGCGGTTTTGGTAGAAAACCTTGAAATTTCACAAAAATGGTATGAAAAAAATTGTGATGCTACATTATCATTTGAAGATCACAAATATAAAAGAATGTCAATGGACAATGTTTCGATTGCCCTCATTGACAAGAAGTATTATGAACATGCTCACATTGCAATTCCTGTGGAGAACTACGCAGACCTACCGTCAGATAAAGGGGAGATAGTTCATCATAGAGATGGGACAACTGGTTGTTATGTAAAAGACCCAGATGGCAATGTAGTTGAATTTATTCACTATAACAAAGACTGTAAAGAGGAAATGAAAATATGAAATTGTCAAAAAAACAATTAAAGCAAATGATTAATGAGGAACTATCAGAGCTTATGTATGAATCTGATGAAGAGAGGGGCTTTTCTTTTCTCATGCAAGATGCTAGTGAAGTTATGAGAGACCTGAAGGATTTATTACCCTTTAGAAATCCAACAAGGCACCCTGAATTGGCAAAATATAGGGATTATTTGTTCTCTGGTAGAGCACGGGTGGGGCATGTTGAATTCAGAGATCCGCCACTTTCACTAGTTGATTTGATTTACCAACCGCAATTAAGGAAAGAAATCTCCCAGACCCTAATAGATTTTAAAAATAATTTATTAAACAACCCGGTTTTTGACACGGCAAATAAATTATTAATGGATCTAAAGAACTTGTCAAGGAAAAAAAACACTGAGCATAGGGAATTGTTTTTTTCAGATGACAAATATGACATGAAAAATGTTTCTACCATCTTAATGGGCTTAAGAACACACAGTCGTGAGCTAGATAAAGTAGCCGAAGAAGTGGAATCACTGATTAACACAAAAGACTTCTACATAACAGTAATTGATAAAAATATTGAAGCATATCAAGAAGAAGAGAAAAGAGCAGAAGATTTATTTTTTGGATTAAATGATGTTTAAAATTAAAAATAGAACTGGGTCTAGGATCAAATATGAAAACGAAGTTCAGAGTCTTTGTAGTTTCGCAAAAGAGAGGCTTGGATTCCAAGAGCATCCCACAATTTTTCTAAATCATGACAAACGAAATGCCAGCAACACGCTTGGAAAAACAGGCTATTACGATCCCAACACTATGCAAATTCACGTCTTTGCAACCGGCAGGCACCCTAAGGACATCCTTAGATCAATAGCGCACGAATTGGTGCATCACAGCCAGAACGAGAGAGGTGAGTTAGATTCTGACGGTTACATGGGAAAGGGATATGCACAGAAAAATCCAAAGTTACGCAAGGCGGAAATGGAGGCCAATGACCCAATGCTGTTTAGAGATTGGGAAGATAGTCTAAAAGAGAAAGAAAACACTATTTATAACGAAAGGAGAAATAGAAAAATGTCTTTAAAAGAATGGAAAAATAAAGAAATTGGTGATCTTCTCACCAACAGGTGGGGTTTTAAAATGGACCTTAGTAAGCTAACAGAGGCTAAACATACTAACGAACAAGAAGAAGAAAAAGAAAAGGAAGAAGAGGAAGAAGAAAAGCCGGAGAACGGCAAAGAAGACAAAGAAGAAAAGCCAAAGAACGACATAGAAGAAAACCTTGACAATTTAAAGGGCGGGTTGAAAGACTATATGAAAAACAAAAAAGGAAAATCTGATAAAAAGTCTGATAAAAAGTCTGATGATAAAGAAGATGAAGATGAAGACAGTAAAGAATCAGAGGAAGAAAAGGATGACGATGCAAAACCTGATTTTGCCGATCTAGATAAAGATGGCGATAAAGATGAACCAATGAAGCAAGCTGCCAAGCAAGCACAAAATGAATCTATAAATAAAGATAAAATTATTAATGAAGTCTATCGAATCTTCATGAAAGAACTTAAAGGAAGATAAATGGACGATACTATTGTTGAAATAACTACGATTGAAGAATTACTAGAAATGTCTAGTGGTGCAGGAGGCGCTATGACGTTTGCTGCCGGAACCGGTAAAAAGAAAAAGGAAAATAATATGATCTCAAGAAAAGATATCGTCGAAGAGCAAATTTTTAGAAAACTCATTAGAGGAAAACTGCAAAAAGCCTTAAATGAAAGAAAAAATCAAGAGAATGAACTCCGATTAATTATTAGAGAGCTACTCAAAGAGGGTGATTTATCTGACACTCACCCACATCGCTCAACTGGGATTAACACACTTGAAGATGTACTCAAAAAGTCAATCCCGACGTTGCGTGTTGACTTCAAGAAATTAACAACCGACAAAAGACAAAGAGACTCGTTTAGAGCACACGTTGTCAAGGCGGTTTTAGATGCTTTAAGACCGGAGGGCGTGAACGCAGCCTACCTTGAAGGAGGAGAAGAGGGTTCATCTGCTTTATTATCAGAGCCAACTGGTGATGAAGGTGCAGAGGAGGATCTTGATTTAGATGATGAAGAAATTGAAGCCTTACAGGAAGTTGAAATTGAAATAGAAGATGATGAAGCAGACAATGAAAAAAAGAAAATCCCGGTTGAAGACGATGACGAGCCCAGCCCGGAGGAGGATTTTGGATCCGGACTAGAAGGAATGGATGAAACTGGTAGAAATCATGCTTACACATCATTCAGAAAAATCTCCCAATATGTTCTTGATGCGTTTGATTCTTTGGCAAACCCCAAAGACAAAAAAGTTTTTACTGATTATCTTGTAACAAATTTAAAATTATACTTTGATAAGTTTGAAGATGAATTAAAAAACACAGTAGAGGAACCTACAACTCCTGAATATGATAAAGCAAAAGGTGGCGGCGAATAGTATAATATAACATATTAAAGACTGGGTGTCAACAAATGTGGAAGAAAAAGTTAAGAGAGTATAAGGGCAGGAATTACAACTACTCTCTGAGAAATAAATTAAAAAGAGAAAAGAAAATCACAGATGATTTTGAAGTCATGATTCAAAATTTGTCATTGGAAGAACTTATCGCAGTTAAGTTTGAATTAGCCGCCTCACATATTAATAATAAACTTTTTAACTTTCCTGTTTATCGCTCACTTCGCTATATTGTTAAAGAAGCATGTTTGCATTTTGCTCTATCGTCCACCAGAACTTTTGATGATGCAGCTTCTTTTTTAGGGATTCGTCCCGGCGAATTAAGAAACGAAATTAAAAGATTTAAAATTGATCTTAAAGAAATGACGTATGATCCAAAAGAAGACACTATTTAGTCTTAGAGGATTTACGATGAAGCTTACAATTGAAAAATTAAAACAAATAATTAATGAAGAGATTTCTGAAATGCGACGAGTGACTCGCTATAGTCGAGCCTTAATTGATAATGCTAGAGTACTCTCTCTTTATAGGCCCCTTGGTGGTGGTGGTGGCATGCAAGACTTTCCGATAATAAGAAAACAAGATAGTGATTTTGTGCGATATTTTATTAATGATAATGGGGAAGAGATTGAGATTTTCTCGAATCAAGGTGGTCAAAAAATTTACAGACACGGAACAAATGTTACGACTGGGGAACGACGCTATGATTTGATCCCTAAATCTGCCAAAGAAGGGTTTGAACTTTATGGCCCTAAAGGGCATATCAAATTAAAATAGGACAAACAAAATGAAAAAAATTAAAGTTAAAATTTTAAATGAAGCATGTGGCGATGTTCACCAGCCCACAATGCAAGTAATGCACGTCCCAGAGATTGGGATACATCCAGATGATGAGCCATGTGGTTGTCCGGACATGGCACATAACCATGGCGACCATGAAGGTAGTATGTCTCGGACTCAACTCATGCATATGAAAAATTACGCAGAAGAGCTAATGCAAATGATTTCAGATCATGATGACTTACCTGAGTGGGTTGAACTTAAAATAACTCTTGCAAACGATTACATTGCAAAAGTAAAACATTATCTTGAAGGCGAGATACACAGAGAACAAGGAAAACTATAATGAAGTTAACAGAAAAACAATTAAGAGAAATTATCATTACTGAGATTAGAGGCTTTTTAAATGAAGACATGGGCTTGGAAACAATGATTGAAGACTTTTTCAGTTTATATCGGGAATTTGATTTAATTAGAGATGATACTGACGAGGTTGAAAGGCGAGATGAACTGATAGATGAAATGATGGAACTAGGTCAGGATATCTTAGGACATGAAAATGTTTCTGATGAAGTATTCGATCAAATTAATGACATTTTATTTAATAGTGGAATCAACTAAAAATTAATACTTGACACATTTATTCATTAATGTTATACTAATATTAATATTATTAATTAATAATAATTTAAATAAATTAGGAATATTATGATAAAAAAACATATAGTGTTATTTGATATGGATGGTACTCTTACAGAACCTAGAGAACCTTTTGATAAAAGACTTTTAGAACCACTAAGAAAACTGTCTCTATATGCAGAGCTAGGAATTCTAACAGGATCAGATCAGGATTATTTATTTGAACAGATGAAAACCCTAATAAGATTCTCAGAATTAAGATATGAAACGCACCTTTTACCATGTAATGGAACTAAGCATTATTCACCGCCACGGTTACCGGATGATGTTTATAAACTAACACACAGCTTAGATATGCAAGAACACCTAGGTAAGGAATGTTTCAGGCAATTAATGATGGTCCTGTGTTCTCAGCAGGAAATGATGTGTTATAATGATGAATTACCCTTAACAGGGCACTTTATTTCCTATCGAGATTCAATGATTAACTGGTGTCCAATTGGTAGAAATGCTAATAATTTTCAAAGACATAGATTCGCAGAATTTGATAACTCAACACAACCTTCCTTTCGTTTAAAAGAATTAGATAAATTAAATTATAAAATAAACCTTAGATGTAATAATAATGTAACCGTAAAATTAGGTGGCGAAACTAGTTTTGATATCTATCCAAATGGCTGGGATAAAACATATGCTTTAAAGCATTTTCCTGAGCACATTGTTTGGTTTGTAGGGGATCGTTGTGGTCTCAATGGTAATGACAAAGAAATTTACGACTTACTAAACAAAGAAGGCAGAGCGTTTTGGACTAGAAGCACAGAAAACACAGCAGGAATAATCAAAGGGATTACTGAGGCAATAAAAGATTATGACAAATAAAGAAGAATTAGTTAAAATTATTGGCGACTTTGTTTCAAATGGTCTTAACATGGATCGTTATAATACTTTTGAGTGCAACCTATTTATGAAGGATCTAAATGAATTTATTAATGTTAACAGTCACTTCAACGGTCATTATTCTGGAAATAAAATTCTGATTGAATCTGTGTTTTTTGAACCTCTGATTTCAGTTGAGCTAGACAAAACCACTATTCATTGTATTCCCGTTAACGATGAAGGTTGGATCGACGCAGTGTTTGAGGTTATAAAGTTTATACACATTAGAGAGTCAGAAAGAAAATCCAAAGAACAAGAAAGAAAAAAAGAACAGGAGAAAGATAACAAGCAATTTGATTGGTTGTGAGAGGAAATAAGATGAAAATTTTTTATTTAAAAAGAGAAGAAGATGAGAGTGGCGTTAGTGGCACCGGAAGAGTAGCACAGGGATTTGTTTTTGATAATGGAAAAGTCGCTGTAACATGGTTGTCCGAACACCCATCTGTAACAATTTATGATAACATCGGCGAAGTTCATGCTATTCATGGTCATGGTGGCAAAACTGTAGTTGAATTCGAACCAGACTATAAAAGGGCGGCTGGTGAGTTAAAATCATTTATTGAAAATTTTTCACTTAGTGGTGTAGCTGTTGAAAAGCTATCCCCAGAAAGCCCTGCATCAAAGATTTTATCAAAAAATAAAAAGGAGAAATGATGAAAATATCTACGATTGCCGTTAGTGGCGGGTTCGACCCAATACACAAAGGCCATGTCCAGATGATTAGAGAGGCGGCAGAATATGGAAAAGTTATTGTAATTTTAAACTCAGATGAGTGGCTTGTAAGAAAAAAAGGATATAAGTTTATGTCATTTGAAGAGAGAGCATATATAGCCGGCAGCATAAAGGGAGTTACTGTAGTTACTAATGTTGATGATTCTGATGGCACTGTGTGTAAAGCACTGGAGAAATTTAAACCAGATTACTTTGCCAATGGCGGAGACCGTTATGATACAAACACACCTGAGATGGAAGTGTGCGACAGACTTGGGATTAAAATGCTATGGAATATTGGCGGTGGAAAAACACAGTCATCATCAGAACTGGTAAATAGTGTGCGATGGGGCAAGGTAGAGGTCAATGGACAAAAATTTTGATTTTACAACCATGGAGTTGCTCTTGCAAAAAATTGAACAAGACAATAACCCAGAACTAAAAGCATTAATCAATAGTATGATAATGTCGTCTCGAAAAGCAGGACATCTTGGTCTCACCATGAAGGAGGTGGCTAGTGTTTGCACATTGGGGTGGGTGGTGTCCCAGCAACCTGAGCTAGAGTCTCTACTTCAATATTTGTTAAGTAGGATTACAACAAGCGATGAGTTATTAAATTAGTATAAGGAGGGCGAAAACCCTCCTTTTTTGCTATTTAGATTGTAAAAGTTTATTTAGAGGAAAAAATAATGGATCTATCCCAAATTGAAAAGCTAATCTTAGAGGTTCTAAGCGAAAAAGAAGACTTAAACGACATAAGTTGGATAAAAGACCTTAAGTTTGAGCCCCAAGACAAAGAGCCTCTTGAGGCGTTAATTAACAAGATGCAACCGTTTATTGAGCCGGCTATCAAGATGGAACAGTTGTTGAGCACTATCAGGAATCTTAAGTTAAGTGAGATGCCGCTTGATGAATTACAATCTGATTGGGAAACTTATGTTAAAAATGACACTCCACCAGATGAAGAATCCCTTAAACAAAGATTCGCTGAACTAGAAAAATCAGACCAAGAATATAAAGAGCAACAACAGCAAGCAAGACAACAAATTAAAAACTTAGAATTGCAACTTGCAAAGGGCCAAAAGGGAATGGCCGCATTAAAAAAATGGTCACAAATAAGCGATAAACCAATTAAAGAATATTTAACCGAAGAAGAGTTGTCTGAAGCCACGATCAAACATTCTCCTAAAACAATTAAAATGAAAATGGCTGCGTTTAAAAAAGCTCTGCAAATCCCAGAATTACAAGGACTCGCAGATGAAGCAATGCAAGCATACGCCATCTTGAGTGGAGCTAAAAAATTAAAAGCCAAAACGTGGAAAGAAATGTCCTTTGCAGCTAAAACAAAATATGCAAAAGAAAAAAACCCCGATCTTTTACAAACCCTTAAAATTTTACAAAAAGCCCAAAAAACACCACCGGCATTTTATAATAAGCAACCACCCGAACAGCAACAAAAAATTGTTGCGAAAGCTAAGGGAAATAAGAAAGCGGCAGCAGACCTGATAAAGCAATTTAATGCAAAACAAAGAGAACAATCAACAATAATCAAGACAAAAGCAGCAGAATTAAAACAATTTGCAAAAAAATATGACTCCGATTTAAAAACCAGATTGCAACAAAATGTTCCGCAACAAAAAGAGTCTTATCAAAATTTTATAAAAAAATATAATGAATATATTGATGCGAAAAGAAAGGAAGCTAATCCAAATGCTGAAAAATCAATTAAACAAATAGAAGATCTAAAGGCACAATTTCAAGATAAATATGGAAAAGAGTCAAAAGCACAGCATGCAAGGTCTCACATAAAGCCAATGAATGATATAAAGAAAGATTTGGCTAACATGCCACAAACAAAAAAATCTTACGAGAGAATAAAACAACTTTCCGATGCAAATGAGTTAATTAAATCTAAAGGCCCTAAGGTAGCCTACATTGAACTTATAAGGACAATGGATCGCGCTGGTGCTAGAAGCGGAATGCTAACAGAAAAAGAAACACCCGGCACATCAGCCGACTTTCAGAGGCTTGAAAAACATATTCAACGCTATAGCAAACCATTAGTGGCAAGAATGAATGATTTATCTAAGAAACAAACAAATAAAAAAGGAGCAATGCCTGACTACTTGTTTGATTACATTGGACAGATTAAACAAATGCTTGACCCTGCTCTTCAAGCCGCATCAAAAGGTTTTGAACAAGTCTCCGGCGATCCCGCCCCAGAACCAGAGGAAACAGAGGGTGAGGAAAATGTTGATAAAATCCAAGATGAAGTCGAAGAACAGACAGCCCAAGCCGTTGAGGAAAAAGAACAGGAGACTGGTGAAGAGCTATCAGATGAACAGATTGCAAAAATCGCAGGTAGAATAACAATCAATATTAACAACAACATAGGTGCTGGATTGTCACAACAACAGCAACAACAAATAGCACAAAATGCTGCTAGAGAAGTTATAGATGATCAAGGCGATGACAAAGAAACAAAAGATAAAGAAACTGTTGACCCATCTAAATCAAAGCAAGAGTCACTAGTAAATGCATTTGAAACATTTAAAGACAAATTTTATTGCAACATTTCTCCTAATGCGACTGCAACTGAGCGCGAAGAGCAATTAAAACTGTGTCGAGAAAATGGAGTTTCAATTACAAAAAACGATCAACATGAAAAAATTAGGGCATTGATTGCTGCTTTAGAGGAGATTATTAACACTGAGAGCGAAGAAGCAGGAGACGCCGCAGCATTTGTTGCAGAGGCAAAATCTAAAGACATAAAATCCTTTAAAGAAGATTTAGGAATTTTTCAGGCAGAAGCCAAACAGATTGAAAGTGTTATAAATAACGTTCAAAAGAACGCAGGAAATCGCTTGGGCAACACCTATCTGAAAAGAGCAAAAAAGAGAGTCCAAGAGTTATTGAAAATTTCTGGCGTTTTATATGCAGACTTAGGAAAACTTAAAGGTGATTCTGGCAAAGAAGAGGTTTCTGAGAAAAAAGAAGAAAAACTCTCAGCCGGACAAAAAGTTAAAAAAGTTTATGATCTTGTTTTGTCTGACGTGCAAATTGCAATTGACAAAATTAAAGATCCAAACAAAGGTGATTATAAAGAAGACATAAAGTCTTTAAAAAACGTTTTAAAAAAGCTAAATAAAATTTTAAAATTATTTCCTAAAGGTAAAATTGGCGGCAAGAAGTCTGCCTCTAAAGATAATGTTTATGACAAATACAAAGAATTGTTGGCAATGCTTGGTGATAATTTTTCTATTCTAAGAACAGTTAAAAGTAAATCCGCATCACCGATTGTTTTAAACAAAGCAGCAAGTAGCGTAAGAAGCTTTGCTAAGGGATTATCTGAGATTTTTGGACTCAAGATGCCTGCTGAGTTTGAAGAAAAAGTTGAAGACGAGACAGATAGCGATGGCGATGGAGCATCTGATTCGGCAGAACAAGAAGCAGGAACAGACCCAGAAGATAGCGAATCTACTCCTGCTGCTGATTCTTCACAAAAGGCAAAAGACAAATATAGCCAGTCAGAGTGGATTAAAGGTTTAGAACCTGAAGATCAAGAATCTTTTTATAAATTTTTAGGATTAATGATAGACAGTGAGGTTTTGGAAGAGGGAATTATTAATAAACTATTGGGTCGTCACATTAATTTTAAGCAAATGTTTGGTAGTAACAGAGTAGCTACACAGATAGAAGATGCGATAAAAAAACTAGATAAACAAGATAGAGCTAGAGTTGTAGCTATTCTTAAGCAAAAAAAGAACGCAATAGAATTTGCAAAATTAATTAAAGGCGAGGTTAAGGGAAAATCAGCCGGCAACATTTCACAAATAAAAGCTATGTTTGTAAGAGGGAAAGCCTCATTTAAAAGAATTAATAAAAAGTTTCCTGAAATCACTGGAGAAGTTTATAATGCTTTAATACGCTTTCATGTTCTAGCAACTGGAGATCGTGCTATGAATGAATCTGGTGCAAAATCAGTAGCGGCATCATTTAGCAAAAACATCCGAACCGGACAAATTTCTGGCATAGGATCCTACACAAGCATTTACCCACAAGATAAAGTTATTGAGGCACTTAAAACAATGAAAAAGCGAATGCCGGCTGACTTTACTACAATTACAAAGTTTTTCTCCGGAGATAAAAAAGCACTACAATTTGCACTAGGCAGCATTGCAATAGGAACGAAAGGTAAAAGAATAGAGTTTGATCCAAAGAACTGGCAGAAACTACTAAACACAGACTTCTCCGTGGGCTCAGAAGACGAAACCGAAGAAACGGAGCAAGAGCTTGAAACTCCCAAAAGTTTTATAAAAGCAGATGAGTGGCTTGATGGGGTTGAGGGTGGAAAAGATTTCATGAATAAACTTGAAGATGATGAAAAAGAGGCGTTTAAACAATTTATTTCAAACCTTTTAGATAGAAAACTAATAGCAGAGGCAAAGCTTAAGCTTAAGGATTTCTCCGATAAAGCAGAGCTTGATCACAATAAATTATATTATGCATTAACTGACTTGGACGCAGACCAGCAAAAAATAGTTAAGCAAATTATTGTTAATAATGAAGACGAGGTTATAAAATTGCTCGGCCAAACCATGGAATTAGAAGCCCCCGAATTAAGTGATGATGAATTAGGTGATCTAGATGCTGACTTAGAGGATGTTGACTTCTCTGACTTAAGTGACGAGGATTTTGATCTAGATATTGCTGATGATGAAACAGAACCTTTACAAGAAATCCTAGTTAAGAAACTAATTCCAATTATAAAACAACAAATGAGAGTTTAATATGGCTAAAAAAAATTATGTTATTGACACATCTGTTTTCTTAACCGACGCAGATGCACTGTTTTCGTTTGAAAACAACGACGTGTTTGTCCCCTTAAAAGTTTTAGAGGAAATTGATAAGCATAAAAAAAGACAAGATTCTGTTGGTTTTCATGCAAGAAAAATAATTAAGCACCTTGACGGGCTTCGAGAGAAAGGGTCACTTATCAAGGGAATAAGACCAGAACAAGGAAAAGGAATTATTAAAGTAGTTGACCATGACTTTAAAGATGCTGAACCAAATTCGCTCGATTTGTCAATTCCTGACCATATGATTCTGTCTGCTGCCCTTTGTGTCCAAAAAAGATGGCCCCGTCGTAAAACTGTTGTGGTGTCACGCGACATTAACATGAGGGTCATTGCTGATTCGATAGGGCTGGGGTCTGACATCTATGAAACATCAAAGGTAATCGAAGATGCAGATAAACTTTATGATGGGTTTGAAGAAATTCTCGTCGACGATCAGATTATTGATCATTTTTACTCTGGTGAAGAGATTATTCTTCATGAAGAACAGGGAGTCAATCTCTACCCTAATCAGTTTCTTATGCTTCAATCGTCTGCTAACCCTAAAAAAACTGCTCTTTGTCGCTTTATCTCATCACGGCAACCCTTAAGCGCTGTTCCGCAAAAATGGAGCGAATTAAGCTGGGGAATCAAGCCCCGCAATAAAGAGCAGGGTTTTGCTTTTGATTTATTGTTTGACGATAACATTCCTTTGGTAACGCTTATAGGCAAAGCAGGATCAGGTAAAACATTAATGGCCATCGCCGCTGGAATGGAGCAGACTTTAGGAATGCATCAAAACAAATATAAAAAGATTGTAGTTTCTCGGCCCGTCCAGCCGCTTGGCAAAGATATAGGATTCTTGCCCGGATCAATGCATGAAAAAATGCTTCCGTGGTTGATGCCAATTCAGGACAATTTGCAGAACATTATGGGGAATGATCGAACAATGCTTAAGTCATATCTAGATAACGGACAAATAGAGATTGAAGCGTTGACCTACATTAGAGGAAGATCAATCTCAAATGCATTCATCATAATTGATGAGGCGCAAAATCTTACAGCACATGAGGTAAAAACAATTGTAACAAGAATCGGAGAAAATAGTAAGATTGTGTTGACTGGTGACATTGAACAGATTGACAACATTTACACAAATGAGACATCGAACGGCTTGGCTTTTGCCGTTGAAAAATTTAAAACCCATGATGTCTCCGGTCATGTAACGTTTAAACGCGGAGAAAGGTCAAAATTAGCAACTTTGGCCGCTAAGATCTTGTAGGAGTGCTCCATGCTATTTATGTTATTTTTTGCCCTATTCTCGTTCGCTTATGCGGAAGAGCCGGGTGCCTATATTACTGTTGAAGAACAAAGACTTGATTATCAAATTGTTCAAATTTATGTAGATATTACTGAAATTCATGACCCTCAAGGCAATGTGGGAACGTCAATGCCTCTCAATATTATGATAGCCGAAGAGGCGCAAAAGACTTCGATTCTAGAAAATAGGATGCATAGACACACAGGCGCAGAAATCTGGAAGGGAGAAATAAATGTTTACGATTGGAAGAACATTCAATACATGCCGACGTTTAAACATTGCGATTACCGCGATGCAGTAAAGTGTGGAATCCAAAATGGCCACTGGACTCTTAGAACTATTGTTTCTGTTGGTGATAAGTTTTCAACCTTTACGGTTTATCTTTATGATGAGCGTGGTCTTGTTATTGCATCATCTAGCCAAACAGCGTGGGGAACAATTCGCTGGCACCCTCGCTGGAAACTTACTACGATAAAAGAACAAAATGCCTTTGGAGGCGCATCAAAACAAATCTTTGAACAATGGCCCGACAGAATGGAAGAGATTCCTCCTCTAATTACCGGAAAAACAATCAGTCAGGCAACCTTTGGTTTCTACTGGATTAAGAAAAGTGCCTGCCGTGTCAGGGCATGCAAGAAATAATATTTGACAGGTTCTTTTGGGTGTGTTATATTATAATTAAAGCGGAGATCATCAATGAACTGGATTAACGAATCAGTTAAAAGATCAAAAAAATTAAGGAACCATTATAAAATGCACGAAATCGACATCTTTATTAAGGATGAACTTCCTGACAATATTGATCCGGATTTGGTTTTTAACACATTTAAGAAACTAATTCCTATACATTTGTTGGGTGGGATTGATATTGTTTATGTTGGAGAATTTGACATCTTTAAACAAAAAGATGTAAATGCAGTTTTTCAAGATGGTGCGATTTATGTAACTAACCACCAAGATTCAAATCAGGATATGATTGATGACATTGTTCATGAATTAGCACATTCAGTTGAAGAAAGGTTCACACAGAACATTTACAATGATGAGATGTTAAAGAAAGAATTTGTAGGCAAAAGAAAAAGATTATATGATATTTTATTTAATTATGATTATAATCCATCACCTAAAATTAAAACTTTTTATCATTATGATAAGGCAATCGACTCTTATTTTTATGAGGAGGTTGGCTATGAAGCAATGTGGAACATGATTAATGGCTTGTTTCCGACTCCATATGCAGCCACTGCCTTAAGAGAATATTTTGCTATTGGGTTTGAAAATTACTTTATGGGAGATAAAACGACTCTTAAGTTGACTTGTCCTATTTTGTATTCGAAAATTGAAGATTTAGAATTCATGGAGGACAGATGACACATATTTCTTATTCAGAACTTAAAACGTGGGCTGAGTGCCCGAGAAAACATAAATTAGTCTACATTGACAAGGAAAAAGGATTTACAGGAAATGAATATACTGCTTTTGGTAGCTCTTTACATGCTTTATGTGAAAATGCGGTTCAAGATCTTATCGAAGAATCAGACTATAATGACTTCTTTGATGTCCACTTTGAAAGAGAGTTGGAGCAACTCGGACCAGACTTCGAAAAAAGAGATGATTTAGTCGAACAAATGCGTGATCAGGGAAAAAAACTTAGTCCGCAAATCATGCCAGCACTTAAAGAAAAATTCGGAGACTTCGAGGTTTTTTCGGTTGAAGAAAAATTATATGAAAAAATAATGAACTTTTCACTTGACAATCTTTTATTTAAAGGTTATATTGATTTAGTAATTAAAACTGATGATGGAAAGTATCATGTCATTGACTGGAAAACTTGCTCATGGGGTTGGGATAGGGAAAAGAGAAATAATAAAATGATTACCTATCAATTGACTCTTTACAAAAAGTTCTTCTGCCAGAAGCATAATATTGATCCAAAACTAGTTGAAACACACTTTGCGCTCCTTAAGCGCACAGCAAAAAAGGATAACGTTGAGATTTTTAGAGTTACATCCGGTCCGCGAAAAACACAAAATGCAACTGAGCTTTTACACAAAGCACTACTCAGCATCAATAATAAGATGTTCATTAAGAACCGGCTCTCATGTAAAGGTTGCACATTCTATAAATCAAAATTGTGTCCATAACGGAGATTAAATGACAAAAAAAATTAAGGTTTTAACACTAGGCGACCATCCACTGTCGCCTTCTGGCGTTGGTTCGCAAACAAAATATGTTTGCGAGGCTCTTTTAGGATCAGGAAAATTTTCAATTGTTTCCTTGGGAGGTGCTATAAGGCACAACGACTACACGCCCCTTAGAGTTGATCCGTGGGGTGACGACTGGAGAATCTTTCCAATTGATGGTTATGGAACACCAGAAATGATTCGTTCTGTTCTAAGAACCGAAAAACCAGACATTTTATGGTTTATGACCGATCCAAGGTTTTGGGGTTGGTTATGGCAAATGGAAAATGAAATTAGGCCGCTTGTTCCAATGGTTTATTACCATGTTTGGGATAATTATCCTTATCCAAAATATAACAAGAAGTTCTACGATTCAACAGATCAGATTTACACAATTTCTAAGGTCACGGATGACATTGTTAGAAACGTAGCCCCTGATGTTCCTTGCACCTACTTGCCTCATGCCGTTGATAGTGACATTTTTAAACCGGTGACAGATGAAGAGAAAGCAAACATTAGAAAATCTTCGCTACCGGATGTCGACCATAATAAGGTAATCTTCTTTTGGAACAATAGAAATGCAAGAAGAAAACAATCAGGCACATTAATTTTTTGGTTTAAAGAATGGCTTGATTTAACAGACAATCATGATAATGCACAATTATTAATGCACACAGACCCTAAAGATCCTCATGGTCAAGATTTACACAAGATAATAAACACACTAAGACTAGACACAAATAGGCAAGTTTTATTATCAACAACCAAAATAAGCCCACAACATTTAGCTGCGATGTATGGAATGGTTGATTGCACAATCAACATAAGCGATGCTGAAGGTTTTGGTCTTGCCACTCTGGAGTCACTATCATGCGGAACTCCGATTATCGTTAACATGACCGGTGGATTACAGGAACAAATAACTGATGGCCTTGATTGGTTTGGTGTTCCCCTTTATGCCTCATCAAAAGCAATTATTGGGTCGCAAGACGTTCCATACATTTACGAAGATCGTTTGGATAAAAAACAATTTTTTTCTGCGATGGATAAAATGATGGCTTTAGGAGCTAAAGGTCGCAAAGAGATGGGGATGAAAGGCCGCGCCCATGTCATGAAAAATTATAATTTTACCAATTTTAATGCGTCTTGGATAGAGAATCTGCTCACTCTTCATGAAGAGGGTGGATCATGGGAAACTAGAAATTACCAACAAGGAATCAGGTTTAAAGAGGTGGCATGATAGAATATCCAGTTGACTGTGGATATCTTGTTATTGATGAATTTAAATTTGAAGTCGGTGATCTTGTAACTACAATTTTAGGTGATTACGGCATCATAATTAAAATTGGCAAACACTCGAAGTATGATATCGATAAAACTGACTATTGTCATGTTTTGATTAATAACTACATCTGTTGCTACATGCCATTTGCATTAATAAAAATAAAAAAGAATTTAGGAGCAAAAAATGAAAAAGAAAATATATGTTAAAGGGCCGGTTTTATCTCAAAGCGGCTACGGCGAACAGTCTAGATTTGCCTTACGGGCTCTAAAGTCTAGAGAAGATCTGTTTGATATTTACGTCCAGCCAATTCCATGGGGGCAAACCGGCTGGGTTTGGGAAACTAGTGAGTTTAGAGATTGGCTTGATTCTAAAATTACGCTAACACAAGTCTTATTACAACAGAAGCAGCTATCACCAGACATAAGCCTACAGATAACAATTCCAAATGAATTTGAAAAAATGTGCCCTGTTAACATCGGCTACACTGCTGGGATTGAAACAAATAAAGTAGCACCACAGTGGTTACATAAAGGTAATGACATGGATAAGATTTTAGTCGTGTCAAGTCATGCAAAAAACACATATGAGAAAACAACCGCACCAGCCAAGAACACGGTTACCGGAGAAGAGTTTGTTTACAAGCTTGAAACGCCAATTGAGGTAGTCTGGGAGACAACCCCAAGACCAGAACCTGAGCCGATTAAAGAACTTGAATTAGAGTATGAAAATAACTTTCTGATTGTGTCGCAAATGGGCCCAAGAAAGAACTTTAATAATTCAATTAAATGGTGGGTTGAAGAGTTCTTTGACCAAGAGGTGGGTCTAGTTGTTAAAACTAATCGAAAAGCAAACTCTCAGATGGATTGGGTCGAATGTCAGAGTTATATGAACCATGTAATGTCAGCATATCCGGATAGAAAGTGTAAAGTTTATTTGCTTCATGGAGACCTTACTTCTGGCCAAATGGCTGGACTTTATAACAATCCTAAGATAAAAGCCTTAATTAACATTGCACACGGAGAAGGCTTCGGACTACCAATGTTTGAGGCTGCTCGTGAAGGGTTACCAATCATAACAATTGGTTGGTCTGGGCAGGTTGACTTCTTACATCATGATGGTAAAGATTACTTTCAATCAGTTGATTACACACTCCAAAAGGTTCAATCAGAAGCACACTGGGAAGGCGTAATTCAGAGTGACTCAATGTGGGCGTTCGCAGATCAGGGGTCTTATAAAATGACTTTAAGAAAAACACTTAAAAACTTGGATAAGGCAAAAGAGACTGCTACCAAACTGCAATCATTAATGCAAGAAAGATTTAATGAGGAATTACTATTTAAGCGCTTTGTTGATAACATTTGCGATGAAAGTGACTTTGATGTTGAGTCATGGCTTGATTCTTTAGATGTTGAGGAACATGAATGAAAATCGTAATCATTGCAGATGCTTTTGCTAGAGACATTTTGGGCGGTGGTGAACTCAATAACGATGAATTATCTAAAATCTTATCTGCTAAAGGACACCAAGTCGAAGAAATCCACAGCCATAAAGTTACAACTGGTTATATAAATGCAAATCGTGATGCGTGTTTTATTGTTTCTAATTTTATTAATTTAAGCAAAGAATGCATTGTCTGCTTATACGATAAAAAATACATAATCTATGAGCATGACCACAAATATTTGGTAACAAGAAATCCAGCGTATTATGAAAATTATATTGCTCCTAAAAGTCAAATAATAAACCGTAGTTTTTATAAAAATGCTAGATCAGTCTTGTGTCAAAGCGGCTTCCACAAATCTATTGTGGAGGCCAATTTGCGTTTAGATAACATTGAAAACCTTTCCGGAAACCTATGGTCTGTTGACTCACTAGACACAATGAGAATTTTGTCGAAGAAACAGAAAAGTGATAGATACGCGGTTATGAATTCTATGATTGCACACAAAAACACAATTGATGCAAAAAACTATTGCGAAGTAAAAGAAAAGCCCTACCAGTTAATTAAATCTGACAATTACTATGAGTTTTTATCAATGCTTGGATCTTGCAAAGGATTTGTTTTCTTTCCAAAAACACCAGAAACACTATCCAGAGTGATAGTGGAGGCAAGAATGATGGGCCTTTCTGTCATAACAAACAAAAAGGTTGGAGCAACACAGGAAGAATGGTATAAGCTTAAGGGTGAAAGCTTAATAAACCGGGTTGTTAAAATGCGACATAAAATTCCTAATAAAGTTTTGGAGAAGTTTGAATGAAGATTTTACTTACAACAAATAAAACATATCGCAATAGCCCTGATGTGGGCTTTTGGTACACATACACGCCGCTAGTTGAGATGGGCCATGAGGTCTATTGGTTCGACACAGTAAATCCAAAAGATAAGAATTATAGTAAAATAATCGAAACGTTTAAACCAGACTTAATCTTTTGTTGCATGACTGGTGATAGGAACATAACGCCCTTTGAGCCATGGGAAGACATAAAGAAAGAAACAGATTCAGGCAGAACAAAGACCTTTAATTGGTTTTGTGATGACACATGGAGGTTTGATAACTTTTCAAGTCAAGCATGTCACTACTTTAACGTGTGTTCAACACCAGAGCCAACTTACTTACAGAAATTTAAATCCGCTGGTTATGACAAAATTATTCTTGGAAACTGGTATGCTAATTCAAAATTTTATCCTGATGTCAGTTTCGACGATAAAACGATTAACATTTCTTTTATTGGCTACCCTACTCATAGCAGAAAACAATTCTTTAAAAGTTGTCAGTTGCCAATCAAAAATTTGCATGGCTTGACCCATGAGCAGATGTTTGAAACACACTCAAACACAAAGATCGGAATTAACTTATCTAAGAACGACAACGATCCAACGGGAAAAACCCAAATGAAACAGAGAGTTTTTGAAGTAGTTGCCGGTGCGGGATTATTGTTGTCACAATATAATGAAGGGATTGAGGAGTTTTTTGAGATTGATAAAGAAATAATCACATTCAAAACAGTTGACGAATTGAATAAAAAAGCTAACTTTCTGTTGAAAAATCCAAAAATAACAAAAAAAATAGCACAAAATGGTCACAAGAGATTTATGAAAGATCATGATGCTAAAGTGAGATTGGCAAGAGTGTTAGAGGAGATTAGTAAATGTTAGTTTATATTAAAAATCATCCTAGCCACGCCGGGAAGTGGATTTATGAAGGCTTCAGGAGAGCATGGGAACACGAAGGCCACACTGTTAAATTTTACAGCAGTTTTTCTGAGTTGACAAATCTTAATGAAAAATTTTACTTGATGGCAGTTGATGGCACAATTAATAATAACATGGCGATTAAAGCGCTAAAAAAGGCTGAAAAAACGTTTTTATTTGTTCAACCCAACTCTTTCCCACATCCTTGGGGAACGCACCCAAATTTCGTTTCTGGGTGCCCTGATGACTACATCAAGAAAATAAATTTAATTGATAATTGTCACCTATGGACATGGGTAGACGATCACAAGTTTCACTCAAAATGGAAACAGATTAACACTTTACCTCTAGCATTTGATTCAGTTTCATATCAGGACATGAAGGGCCCAAACAGAATGTTTGATGTTTGCTACATTGGTGGATGGGCTAATAACGGATTCGATGAAAAGAAACAAATCATGCTTAAGCATTTCAAAGAATTTAAAAACACTAATTTAAAGTGTGGCTTTTTTATTAATAAAAATTTAAGTCACGAAATGGAAAATAAAATAATTTGTAACAGTGGCGTTGCGATTAATATTCACGATAACTACCAGAGAATTTTAGGCCTTGACACAAATGAAAGAACTTTCAAGTCACTAGGTTTAAATGGTGCGCTAGTTTCTGATAAAGTCACTCAGGTTGAGCGTTTGTTTCCGGGTGTTGAGATTTCAGAAACACCGGAAGGGATGGTCGAGTCTGTGATGAAAATGCTTGATAGGGCAGATCTTGACGAGTTTAAACAAAACAATATAAAAAACGTCATGGAGAACCACACCTATATTAATAGGGTTAGGGAGTTGATTAGTTTATGAAGAAAGTAACAATAATAATTCCATGTTATAATGCTGAGAATTGGATTGAAGAATGTTTAATGTCTGCTCTAAATCAAACATATCAAAATCTAGAAGTGATTTTTGTAGATAATGAAAGCAAGGACAAGAGCTTAGACATCGCAAAGTCAATAAAGTCAAAAAGGCCTGAACTTGTGATTTCTACTGCTAAAAACATTTATCCAAACTGTTGGGACGAAGCAAGATCAGAAGGCTTTCGACTCATGACCGGTGATTATGTTCTCGTAATGGGAGCAGATGACTATCTAGACCCGGACTTTATTAAAAACTGCATGCTTATAATTAATAAGAAACCTGACAAGATAAAAGCACTTCAAAGTCCAATTAAAGGTGTTCACTCTAATAAGGGTGTCATAGTCAATGAGATAGCACATTCTTATAGCAGCCTAAAACAGTTTAAACAAATGTGCCTCACAAAGTGCCCAGTTAACACGCCTACTGTCATTTACAACACAGAACTTTTTAAGAAAGGTTTTTTGGTAGCAAAGCCTGAGACTTATGGTGGTGCTGCTGATTATGATTTATATTGCAAACTGGCTGATAATGATATTTTTATTTACTCTCCACCCAAGTGGTTAGGTTTTTATTATCGGTGGCACGACAAACAAGCGACTTGGTCCGTTCAGAAAGAAGGCATTAATTACGACAAGATGATTCAAAACTATTGGAGAGAAAAGTGGGAAACCTAAGAAAAAGAATTTTAGAAATAGCATATAAGAATAAGCTTTCACACTTGGGGAGTTACTTCTCAACTGTTGGAATAATAGATGAAGTTTTTAGTGAAATGGGTAAAGATGACATTTTCATTTTATCATCCGGACACGCTGCACTGGCTCTTTATGTTGCAATTGAAAAGCATTACGGCATCAACGCAGACGAATTATTTAAAAAGCAAGGTGGGCACCCACACTTGGACGAAAGAAACAGAATCTATTGCTCTACAGGTAGTTTAGGAATGGGGCTGACGGTTGCAGTTGGTAGAGCATTGGCTAACCCCAATAGGAAAGTTCACTGCCTAATTAGTGACGGTGAGTGTGCTGAGGGATCTATCTGGGAAAGCTTACGCTACATAAAAGAAAAAAAGATAGAAAATTTATCTGTCTATGTAAACATAAATGGCTATTGTGCGTTTAACTCCGTTGATAAGAAATATCTTACTGATAGGCTGTTATGCTTTTTGCCAAACATAAATTTAATTTACACAGATGTTAACCAATATCCCTTTTTGAGGGGCCTAAATGCACATTACCATGTAATGTCTGAGCAAGATTATCAAATGGCTATTGTAATGGAGACTTTAAATGAGAAAACAGTTTAGTAATGCTCTGCATAGGGAGATGTCCCTAAATGAGAATATTGTTTTGATCACCGGTGATCTAGGATATGGACTCTGGAATCAAATAAAAATAGATTATCCGGATCGTTTTTATGATGTTGGCTCCTCTGAGCAATTGATGATGGGGTGTGCTGTTGGGATGGCACTGGAGGGTAAGATTCCAATTGTTTATTCAATCACATCATTTTTGCTTTATAGACCGTTTGAGTTTATTAGGAACTACCTTAATCATGAAAAAATCCCAGTAAAGCTAGTTGGTGGCGGTCGTGATAAAGACTATGGTTACTTAGGTTTCACACATTGGGCAGAAGACGACAAAAGAATAATGTCATGTTTTGATAATATCGACTTCTATAAGCCGGAGACTGTTGAGGCCATGAACCATGATGTCCAAAAGTTTCTTTACAATGGGGCACCCGCTTACATGAACTTGAGAAGAAAATGAACGTTTTATTAACCGGATGTAATGGCTTTGTTGGTAAAGAGATTTCAAGTTATTTTGCTAGCAATGAAAAGTACAACATTATTGCGACCAATAGAAGCACTTTGGATGTATCAGATCAGACTGCTGTTGATTCATTCTTTGATTCCAATCAAATCGACTTTGTGATCCACGCAGCAATAAGGGGTGGTAAAAGAATTGCACTTGCAAGTATTAGTGATGTTTTTTATAATTTGAGAATGTATGATAATTTAGCAAAACATAATGACAAGTTCAAGTTGATGATTAACCTATGCTCCGGAGCAGCATTTGATCGTAGAAAAACAATCTACAACACACCAGAGTTTTTAATTCACGAACGTCAGCCACTTGACTACTATGGATTATCAAAAAACTTGATTGCAAGAAAACTTCACATAGATGATAGAGTTCACAATTTAAGATTGTTTGGGTGCTTTGGATCAATGGAAGAGGATCAAAGGCTAATTCGATCTAGTTTTAAAAAAATAATCACCGGAAACAAAATTGTTATTCACCAAGATAAATACATGGACTTTTTTTATGTAAAAGATTTATGTCGCGTGATTGAACATTATTTTGATAATCACGAAAGTGGACTTAGTAAAGACATTAATTTGTGTTACGAAAACAAAAAAACATTAAAAGACATAGTTTTTTTAATAAAACACTTGACAAGTGCAAATAACAATGTTATATTACAAGAGAAGGCGTTTGGTAAAGCTTACACTGGTGATTATAAAAAGCTGAAAAATCTTAATTTACCACTAGATGGCCTTGAAAATGGAATAGAAAAATGTCTCAAAAAATGGATGAAATAATTGATCTTGTTAAAGATTATGTTAATTCAAAAAAGAATGATTGGAAAGAGGGTGAGGACTGGGTTTCTTACTCTGGTCCGATTTTTGATGAAAACGAATATGTAGAAGCAGTCAAAGTCTTGCTAGGCGGTTGGCTGATCTTCGGTGAAAACTGTAGAAACTTTGAAAAGCAGTTTCCAAGATTCTTAGGGAAACGACACGGCTCGTTAACAAACTCGGGCAGTTCTGCTAACTTGTTAGCTATTTCTGTCTTAAAGTCAAAAAACTATTATAACCTGCCGGTTGGTTCTAAATTTATCACACCAGTGGTTTGTTTTCCTACCACAGTGAACCCTCTGATTCAAAATGGATTCGAGCCTGTTTTTATTGATGTCACCCTACCAGATATTAATTTAGATTTAGATAAAATGGAAGAAGCACTAGAAAACGACCCAGAAATTAAAGGTGTTGTTTTTGCACACACTATGGGTAACCCTCCTGACATGGATAGGTTTATGGCACTTGTGGAAAAGTACAACTTGATTTTTATTGAGGACGCTTGTGATTCGCTTGGCGGCTATTATGATGGGAAAAAGTTAGGATCATTTGGTGAAATTTCCACATGCTCATTCTTCCCAGCCCATCACATGACAATGGGCGAGGGTGGCTTTGTTGCAACTAATTCTGCTAGAGCTAGAAAGGTAATCGCTAGTTTTAGAGATTGGGGTCGTGCGTGTTACTGCAACACAGCAAAGCCCGGAAATGTTACTAGTGGAACTGCTTGCGGCAATCGTTTTAAAAACTGGCTTACTGGCATGCCGGAGGCTGTTTATGATCATAGATATGTTTTTGATGAAATTGGATACAACATAAAACCACTAGATTTACAAGCAGCAATGGGATTACAGCAGTTGAAGAAGTTGCCCAAACTAGATCAGGCTCGTAGAGATAATTTTCAAAAACTCAAAGCTATTTTTAAACCCTATAGTAAATTCTTTCACCTACCAGAGCCAACTGAAAAAGCAGATCCTTGTTGGTTTGGTTACTTGATGACTGTAAAAAGAAACGCGCCGTTTACAAAACAGGAAATTGTAGATTATTTAGAATCCAACAAGATTCAAACTAGATCTTATTTCGCTGGTAATATTTTAGCCCACCCCGGATATAGACATTTAGGGTTTAAATACAAGAATTTAAATAAATCGTTTCCAGTTGCAAACCTTGTAACAACAAACTCATTCTTTTTGGGGACCTTTATTGGACTTACGGATGAAAAAATGAATTACATAAAGACAACGATTGATAATTTTTTTAAGGATTTAGTGTGAAAATAGTTTATATTACTGGATGCTTAGGCTTTATCGGGTCCTATGTCACCAGAAAGTGTATCAGAAAGGGCTGGAAGGTCTACGGAATTGACAAATGCACTTATGTTTCAAACCTGTCGCTGTTGAATGAGTTTCAACGTTATGACAATTTTAAATTCCAAAAGATAGACATCAAAGACATGAATCACATCTATGATTGTGATTATATAATTAACACTGCCGCCGAATCTCATGTTGGGAACAGCATAATCGACAGCCAGTCTTTTATAGATAGCAACATTGTAGGCGTTAAAAACCTATTAGATTTAGTAAAAAATAAACCAACTAACATCTCCAGACGACCAATCTTTTTTCATTTTAGCACTGATGAAGTTTACGGCGACATTGTTAAGGGAGAACATTACGAAAGTGACATTCTGCACCCTTCTAATCCATATTCTGCCGCTAAGGCGGCTGCTGACATGTTAGTTTTGGCGTGGTCAAGAACTTATGATCTTGAATACATTATTTTTAGACCTACAAACAATTATGGAATAGGGCAATATCCTGAAAAATTAGTCCCCCTTTCTGTGAAGCAACTCCTTCGAGGCAAAAAGATAAGACTACATAATAATGGGACTCCCGTCAGAAATTGGCTGCATGCTGATGACACGGCTGAAGGCGTGATTTCAATAATAGAGTCTGGAAAGGTGAATGAGGTCTACAACATTGCTGGGGGATTTGAGCAAACAAACGCAGAGACAGTTAAAAAAATAATTAAAAGTTACTACGATGTTGATGATTGGGAGCAGTTTGTTGACTTCTCTTACTCTAGAGAAGGGCAGGATGTTAGATATGCATTAAATGATGATAAACTTAAATCATTAGGGTGGTCACCAAAGAAGGTTTTTGATGAAGAGATCCAATCAATTGTTTCCTACTACAAAGGCAAGTTTATATGGTAAATGAAATTATTGGGATCCCAATGAGCAAGAAACCACCGCCATGGCAATCCTCAACACCGTTGCCTGAGTGGCAACTTGCTGATCTCGGCAGAAGGAGTCCGTTTTTTGTTGATGGTTATCGTGATTACAACTACGATGAAAACTTAGCATCTTACTTGAGTGGCAAAAGAATAGCTTATGTTTGTCCCTCGCCTCATTTGAGGGGACAAAAAATGGGAGCCTACATAGACTCCTTTGACATTGTTGTGAGAGTTAATCAGGCTTATGATGTCCCAGAAAAGGATTGGCAAGATTATGGGAAAAGAACTGATCTTTTGATGAATTGTTTAAACATTAACAAAATTAGAGCATTAGGTAGCAATTTAGAGTTTGCTAGATCACTTGATTACATTGTTTGTCCAATGGTTTCTATGTGGGACGTAGGAAGGGTTCATAAATTTCTAAACATAGTAGGTCGACCATGGCATAATGTTTGTGACGGCTATCTATTTAAGGTGTTTCGGGAGGTAGGAACAACTTGCAACACAGGTTTAATGGGTATAATTACACTATTAAACTATGACATTGAAGAGGTTTATGTAACCGGCATGACCTTTTTTAACATGAATAAATTCGGTAAAGTCTATAACAACACCTATCATGACGAAGCAGCAAAAAACAATAATTTTAAGGCGACCGACAACAAGGAACCCTCAATAGCAGATCTTAGAATAGATATACACCAACAACAACCTCAGATAAATTATTTCAAAAGGATGCTAGATTATCACCATCCCGGCAAATTGTTAGTAGACAATTATCTACAGGAAAATTTTAAACTTCAACTGGAGCAAAGATGCCAAAAATAGTAGCAATGATCCCAGCAAGAATGGGAAGCAAAAGAATTCCTAAAAAGAACATTAGGCTTTTAAACAACAAGCCTCTTATTTCTTATGCAATAGAAGCAGCTAAAGACGCAGGGTGTTTTGATGAAATTTATGTTAATTCAGAATCCTCTATTTTAGAAGAAATAGCTGAATCAAGTGGAGTAAAGTTTTTTAAACGATCACCAGAGATGGCATCAGATGAGGCTACAAATGATGAGTTTACTAACGAGTTTTTAAAAAATGTTGATTGTAACATTGTAATTCAGATTTTACCTACTTCTCCATTTATTAGACCAGAAGAGATAAGAGAGTTTACAAATTATATGATTCATTATAAACTAGACACTTTGATTTCTGTTTCAAACCAGCAAATTGAGTGCGTGTATAGAAGTGAGCCTATTAATTTTGATCCTAAAAAGATAAGTCCACCATCCCAAGACGTTATACCAGTTCAGCCATATGCCTGTTCGCTTATGGGCTGGTCCAAATTAAATTATTTTTCAAACATGGCTAAGTACTCTGCTGCTTATCATGGCGGTGATGGGAAAAAAGGATTTTTTGTGCTCAAAGGATATTCAACAGTTGACATTGACAACGAAGAGGATTTTCAATTAGCAGAGGTTATTGCTAGACATCTAAGCAATAGTGACTCGTTTGAGCCACAATTTTATGGTGTGGAGCACTCTGAGGTCGATGTTCCTTCGATTCTACACAAAGACGGTGTCATGTATAACAATTTACATGATTGTAATAAAGAGATTGTAAATGTTAATTCTATAAGAAGCAATAACGATCCGACACAAAGCTGGAGTCATCGAGTAGTCAACACGGAAAATAATAGTGCTACACTAATACACCAACAGCCCGGCGAAGGAAATCGAAGACACTACCACCCAGATTGGAATGAGTGGTGGTACATTATTGATGGCGAGTGGGAGTGGGAAATTGACGGCGTTATAAAGAAGATCAAAAAAGATGATGTTGTTTTTATTCCAAAGGGCATTCCGCATAGAATCCAAGCAGTTGGCGAAAAACCTGCGATTAGGCTGGCAGTCAGCAGAGAAGATGTCGCACATGTCTACCCAGACGGAGATCTGCCTTAATGGAAATAAATTTTAATAATAAAACTGTTTTAGTGACTGGCGCCACTAGAGGAATTGGCTATAGAATTGCCAATGACATGGCAGAGGCAGGAGCCAATGTAATCGCAACCGGAACAACAGACGAGTCTTTAGAATTATTAGGTGATAATTTTATCAAGCTTCCTGTTGATTTTCTAGATTTGGACTCTATACAGGAGTTTGTTGATTATCTAGGTGACAAGGAAATTGATGTTTGTGTTAACAATGCCGGAATTAATAAAATTTCACCAATTAACGACATTGATCAAGATGATTGGGATGCCATTCTAGAAGTAAATCTTACAACTCCCTTTAGGATTATGAAAGCGGTCACTGGCAACATGGTAAAAAATAACTATGGAAGAGTTGTCAACATTTCATCAATTTGGGGAACAATAGGAAAAGAGCAGAGAGTTAGTTACTCTTCAAGCAAGTTTGGTTTGATGGGCTTGACAACTTCATCCGCAGCAGAATTAGCCAGACACAACGTTCTTGTAAACTCAGTTTCGCCCGGGTTCACCCTGACTGATTTAACACGGAGGGTTCTAGGAGAAATCGAAATGAATAAAATCTCTAAAACAATTCCAATGGGCAGAATGGCAGACCCAAGAGAAATTTCAAGAGTTGTAATGTTTATGTGTAGCGACCTTAACAGTTACATTTCGGGCCAAAACATTATTGTTGATGGGGGATTTACGAATGTCTAGTCTCACAATCAAGTCTTATAGAGGAGATTATAAAGTTAATTTTAACAATTCTGAAATTAAATTGGAAGATGGTTCTTTTATTTTAATTGACTCAAATGTTAATAGGTTATATCCTGAATTGGCATCCGGGCTTGACCCGGACAAGGTCATTGTTATTGAGGCAAACGAAGAAAATAAATCATTGAAGTTTTGCCGTGAAATGATTGCATGTCTACTTGAAAAAGGCGTGAAAAAGAATCACAAATTAGTTGGAATTGGTGGCGGGATTATTCAAGATATAACCGGATTTGTTGCTTCAATTTTGTTTAGAGGTCTCGAATGGTCATTTTACCCAACCACCTTACTGGCACAAGCAGACAGTTGTATTGGTAGTAAGACATCAATAAATTTTTCAAACGTAAAAAATCTGGTTGGAACGTTTTACCCGCCAAAAGAGATAGTTTGCAACACAAACTTCCTAGAAACTTTGGAAAAATCTGAGATAAAATCTGGAATCGGAGAGATTCTTCATTATTACATTTATGACGGCAACCCAAAAACTTTTGAAATAGAGAAAAATTATCACAACCTTTTAAATGATCGCTCTGCTTTAATGCCTCACATCCAAGAAAGCTTAAAGATTAAAAAACAAATGATCCAAAAAGATGAGTTTGATGTAGACCAGAGAAGGCTTTTTAATTACGGTCACACTTTTGGTCATGCAATTGAGGGTCTAAGTAATTATGAGATCCCGCACGGCCAAGCAGTGACACTGGGGATGGATTTAGCAAATTATATATCATATAGAATGGGGTTTTTGAGTTTAGAAAAGTTTGATTTATTGAATGATGTTTTGACCAAGAACAAACCAGACTTTGATGTGACTGATAGAATAGATGAGTACATGGCGCTTCTATCAAAAGACAAAAAAAATATAAATAACTCTATTGTTTGCATTTTGGCCTCTGACTTTGGTAAACTTTTTGTTCACAAAGTAGACGATAAAGAGGCGCTTAAAAAAATAATCTTAGAGTTTTTTGGAGGCGATAGTGAAAAACATAGCTAGAAACAGCAAATTTAACATTAATGTCAATTTTAAAAAGTCTTCTGGATCCTACCTCTTTGACAACAGAACTCAAAGAAGATTTTTAGATTTCTTTGGGATGTATGCATCTCTCCCACTAGGATATAACCACAAGGCATTTCAGACTGATGAGTTTAAAACAGAAATGTTGGAAGCGTCGTCATTTAAAATTAATAATTGTGAGTTTGTCTCTGAAGAAACAATAAGTTTTGATGATGTGTTTACTAGCTTTGTTAACGATGGTTATTATAAAAATTTTCATTATACATGCACCGGTGCTTTAGCCGTAGAGGCTGCAATTAAAACCTGCATTCACCGGTCAGGCTACAGAAAACCAAATGTCGTGTCATTTAGAAACAGCTTCCATGGAATCAATAGTCTTAGTTCGTTCATAACTGACCATTTTTGGCCTGCAAACAAAAAACTGGATGGATTACCCCAAGACTTTTCAACAAAGCTAAATTGCGACCTTAGAGAGGTTCAAGAGCATTTAGAAAACAATTTTGTAACATGTGTCTTGGTTGAACCAATCCAGTGCAGTGCAGGAGATATCCATCACGAAAATTCATTCTTTTTTGGCTTGAGGCAATTGTGTGACAAACATAATGTTCCATTAGTGTTTGATGAAATTCAAGTAGGTTTTGGCGGCACTGGTAAGGTGTGGTTCTATCAGCACACCGGGGTTGTTCCTGACATTGTTGTTTTTGGCAAGAAGACGCAACTATCCGGAATAATGGTTAATGATAGTTGCAGTGGGATTTTTGATGTCGATCAAGTGACAAGGTTAGAGGTTACGTGGGATGCTGATGTGTTAGACATGATAAGGTGCAAACACATTGTCAAAAGTTACAAACAAGATAAAATAATTGAAAAAGTTTCAACCAAAGGAAAGCATCTGCTGTCTTACTTGAGAGAAAACAATAAATTATTAAATGTAAGAGGCAAGGGCTTGATCCTTGCGTTTGACTTGGAAAGTCAAGAAAAAAGAGATTTTTTAGTTCAAAAGTTGTTCCAAAACGGTTTGATTTGTAATAAGACTGGAAAAAGATCAGTCAGACTCAGGCCAAATCTGGCGATTTCTTTTGAAGAAGCCACTGAGGCAATTAAAATTATTGATAAAACAACTGGAGAATTATAATGTTAATAGATTTTGAAAATATAGAAGATAAATGTAAAAAGGCTGCTAATAGTGATGAATATGCAAAACTAATAGAAAAGGTTAACAAGTCTAAAAAAATCTATTTGATTGGAAATGGTGGCTTACACTTTGTTTCATGCCACATGTCGACAGACTTGTCGAGATTAATCCCAGACAAAGCTGTCTACTCTTTTGATAGTGTAGGATTTATAACTTCAAATGCAAATGATTATGGCTGGGATAAAATCTTTGTTCGATGGCTTGAGACTGTTGGGCTGGTTGAAGACCCGGATGACTGCTTAGTCATAGGTCTATCTTGTTCTGGGAATTCTGGCAATGTAATTAATGCTCTACACTGGGCAGATGATCAGGGCTGGGAAACTTTTTTGATTAGCGGAGAAACATCAGACATAATGAGAAAGGGAATTGATGAACTTTCTATTAGATGTAAATATTTCCACACAGTTGAAGTTTCTATCATGATGCTTTTTTACGATTTAATCCACAGAACAGGGAATAGATGTCCGTCGATTAGGCAAGAAAAAGATAGATTATCTGATTCTCCATTAAGGAAAGCTAGCAATGACGAAAAGTAAGACCGGCTGGATTATTGGAAATGGTCCCTCACTGGCAAACATTGATGTTTCAAGATTGAAAGGTGAAACTACTGTTTCTTTTAATCGCGCCTACATTGCTTATGAGGATTGGGGTTTTGACCCAACGTATTTCTTAGTTATAGATAGCAATGACATGAGATCTATCTATAAAGATGTTAATGGTCTGATTGAGAACTCAAAAATAGAAAAATTTTTCCTGCCAAAGTGTGATGATAATCGCAAACATGAAGCCAAGCATTTTCAAGATCAAGAGAAGGTTGGGCCTCAATGGGAAATGATTACAAAGCGCGATAATGTTTATTTCATTGAGCCGGGCCCAAATGACATAGCTCACGCTGCTATTAGTGAAAAAGATAAAACGTTTATAACCGCGCATCATCAAAATGCTGGGTGGATGGGCCTAAAGCTGCTATACACTTTGGGTTATCGAGAGATTGCTTTTGTTGGCTGTGACTCTAGATATAGGGATGACGAGGATGCGAACAAATACATAACTAAAGAGAAGAGTGAATATGTCTCTCACGCTGATTATGATGTTAATCACTTTAGGCATGATTATTTTGGCAAAGGGCAAAGATTTGGCAAGCCAAACCAAAATAGAATAATTAAAATTTGGAGAAAGGGTCGCCATGAAATTGATTCTCTCCGCGATTTAAAGGTTTTTTCTTGCACAGAGAATTCTACACTTAATGATTGGTATGATTACATCCCATTTGAGGAGTTCTTAGATGGAAAAAGATAAAAGGGTCATGGTAACAGGAGGCTCCGGATTTGTTGGAAGAAGACTAAAAACTTTCAAACCAGATTGGATCTATGTTTCCTCAAAGGAGTGTGACTTACTAGACTACAACTCGACAAGAGAGTTTATTGAGTTTGTGAAACCTGATTCAATTTTGCATCTAGCAGGAAGAGTTGGCGGAATCAAAGATAATTTTGAAAATCAGGCTACATTTTATTATGAAAACACCATGATGAACACAAATCTTATTCATGCTGCACATGAGTGCGGTGTCAACAGAGTCTTATCATCCTTAAGCACTTGTGCTTTTCCGGATGTCGCTGCATCTTACCCTTTCGCCGAAGAAGATCTTTTTTCCGGCCCTCCAGCGGTTTCTAATTTTTCATATGGCTATTCAAAAAGAGGACTACATGTCCAGACTATTTCCTATAGAGAACAGTTTGGTTTAAATTATTCTACGTTTAGTCCGTCAAACATTTATGGAATTGGTGATCATTTTGGCAAAGAGGCATCACATTTCGTTGCTGCGTTGGTCCATAGGGTGTCCGAGTGGGATGGAAATAAAATTACCTTTTGGGGCACTGGTGAGCCTCTCAGGCAACAACTTTACATTGATGACTTATGTAAAATAATTCCGATTTTGTTATCAAAGCACAACAGTTCTGATCCCCTGATTGTGTGCCCAGATGAAAATCTTTCTATAAAGCAAATGGTTAAGGCCTTAATTGAGCAGGTTAATAAGAAAATTAAATTTGACTTTAATGGAAGGTTAGATGGGCAATTTAGAAAAGATGGATCTAACTTTAAATTGAAAAAAATTATAGGTAATTTTAATTTTACAACATTTGACGTTGGTGTTAAAAAAACTTATGATTGGTATATGGAGAAAAAATGAAAACAGCACTAATAACGGGAATCACAGGACAAGATGGGTCCTACCTAGCAGACTTTTTGTTAAACAAAGGATATAAAGTCGTTGGGATGAAAAGGAGAACGAGTCTTATTTGCACTAATCGAATTGATCACATTTTTGATGAACCTAGCGAGCACATACACAACTTCTATCTTGAATATGGAAACATGAATGATTCTGGGTGTCTGCACAGAATTTTAAAAGACCACCAGCCGGATGAAATTTATAACCTAGCAGCGCAGTCTCATGTAAGAGTATCTTTTATTACACCTGAAGAGACCACTGAATTCGTGGCTATGGGAGCACTTAGGTTAATGGAAGCAATGAGAAACATGTGCCCCGATGCCAGATTTTATCAGGCCTCTTCATCAGAGATGTTTGGTGACAATCCTAACGTTCCCCAAGACGAGGAAACCAGATTAATGCCGGCCAGTCCTTACGCCTGTGCAAAGACTTATGCCCACAACCTTTGTAGGAACTATAGGAAATCCTATGGCCTACACGTTTCTAGTGGCATTCTATTTAATCATGAATCCCCTAGACGAGGTGAAACTTTTGTAACAAGAAAAATAACATTAGCTGCCGCTAAAATTAAACTAGGCCTTCAAGATAAGTTAGAATTGGGCAATCTAGACGCAAAGAGAGATTGGGGATATGCCAAAGACTATGTCGAGGCTATGTGGCTTATGCTTCAACAAGACTTTCCTGATGACTATGTCATTGCTACTGGGGAGACGCACACCGTTAGAGAGTTTTTATATGAAGTTTTTAAAATAGCTGGGCTTGACGTTGACAAATATGTTGAAATAAATCCAAGACTCTTTCGTCCTCATGAGGTCCCACTGTTACTTGGAAATCCAACAAAAGCAAAAAGAAAATTAGGTTGGGTGCCAAAAACAAAATTTAAGGAGTTGGCAAAAATTATGTATGAGGAAGATTATAAAGAATGTTTAAAACTAGTTTGACAAACATGACCAAACGTGATAATTGTCCTATAGTAAGCATAGGAGGCTTTTATGTTAAAAGTAGGACAGTTAGTTGAATGGAACATGCTTTACGATGTTGGAATCGTAAAGGAACGCGGAATTGGCGTTATTTTAGATGTTGTCACTTATAGCTTTGCTGATTATAAGATGGTGACATACAAGGTTCTGAGAAATGATTACTCTGATGTAATGATGTTTGAAGAACACGCAATTGAAATTTTTAAGGAGTAAAAAAATGAAATTAAGTAATCAAGCAGTAGGTGCCGTTATGATGGCGCTACAAAAGTCTTTAATGGAGCAGAGCGATATTGTGCCTGTTTTAAGAAACTTCGATTTAGAAGTTACAGACAATGGAGAGGTAGTAGTGACAAATCCGCCTATTGTTAAAAGCAATGGATCACCATCTACTAAAACAACTGAGACCACAAAAGTAGTCACTAGCTGATGCCAAAGTATGTCTACAGTTGTGCAAACTGTAATGGCTGTTTTCAAGCATGGCATGGGATGAAAGAAACGCAAGAATCGTGCCAATTGTGTAATGAAAGCGACTGTTTAGTTCGCATACCTCAACTTAACAATAGGAAAATAATTTCTGCCGATGAAAAAGTTGGGGACATTACACAGGAATTTATACACGATAATAAGCAGCTTTTATCTGACATGAAGAAAGAAGCAAGGAAACAGATTTATGAAGATTGATTTAACATTTTGGTTAATTATGGCCCTTACTACGTCCATAGTGGGCAATGCCATCGCTTTTTATTACATTAGGGTGGTGTTGGCCAAGCTATTTTATGTAGGCGATAATCTAAGCGATTTAGCCGACATGGTGACTAATTATAGGAATCATCTAAAGTCCGTTTATCAAATGGAAATGTTTTACGGAGATGAAACCTTACAACATCTTGTTGAGCACACCAGAAGCCTTCACCTTGTTTTAGAAGAGTTTGAAGATGTTTATGAGATAACAGAACCACCAGAAGATGACGAACAAATAGAACAAGAGGAACAAATTAATGCCGAGACGACGATCAACCAAGAAAATGTATTTTACGGAGGCACACGAGCAAGCGATAATTGATTATACTAAAACAAATTGCAATAAAATAAGAACAGACCTCTATGTGAGGTGGATCCAGCCGGCTTTTGATCAAATGGTAGACAAAATAGTATTCACATACAAATTCACTACATTGCCTAACATAGATGAACTACGGTGCGAGTGCAAGGTTTGGCTAACAACTATTTTAGAAAAATACGATCCCAAAAAAGGATCAAAAGCTTTTTCTTATTTTAGTGTAATAACAAAAAACTGGTTTATTCATCAAGTTAAAAAAACAACAAAAAGGAACCAGAGAGAGGTTGACTATGAAAAGGCACTCAATGAAGTCGATCCATCAAAAATTGTTACGTTCAATCCTTTCTTGAAAGATCAAGAAGAGGCAGATTTTTGGAAAAAGCTCTGGCTTGAGATGGATAGTTGGGGAACCAATGACATGAAAGATAATGAAAAAAGAGTTTATGAGGCAATTAAGGTGGTGTTAAGTTCCGTTGATGAAATTGAAATTTTTAACAAAAAGGCAATTTATCTCTACCTTAGAGAACTGACCGGAATGAACACAAAACAAATAGTGTGCCAATTAAACAAGTTTAGAAAAAGATACAGGCTTTTCAAAATTGATTGGGATGATGGTAAAATTTAGGTGAATTCTATTTAAGTGTATTATGAGTAAAAAATTAGATAACTATTTAGATGAAGTGATTACCAATATTAGAAACGATAGAGAAATCACTAGAGAACTTTTGGATGACGCTATAAAGTGGCTATCTAAAGATGAATCACGCCATAGAGAAGTGGGTATTGTTATGGCTAAATATGTTGAGACGTTGCAAAGATCAAACGAGCAACTTGTAAAGGTGGCCGGGCTGGTCTCAAAAAGCTCAAAACAGGAGGGCCTCTCCGCTGCTGATATGGAAAATATTTATAGTGCCATCGCTAACGAACCGGAGGATGAATAATGGGTTTTAGAAAAGTACCAGATAGATACACACCATTTTTTGATTCATTGGGTGACAAAGAATCACGAGAATCCCATAAAAGGGATTTGGACGATTACCACAGTCCACAAAATAACTCCTTTCAGGCTAAACAGAGATTTGTTGGAACGGTCATGACGCCAATGACAACACAGGCAATCTCAGCCGGCCCAGCAAACGCTGAAGGTAAAGTTAACGAAGCATTTTTGTTAGTAGAGGGGTTGACTGATGGAGGTTTGCCATTTCCATCTGATGTTGAAGCACTTGGGACAAATGATGACGACAAAGCAAAGCTTTACAACTACATTCTAACATGTTACCCTAAAGGCCAATCGAAACCGTTAGCCGGCGACATGGTCAACGTTAATTTAAATCCGGGCGATAATGTTTTTTGCGAATATGATGAGGGACCGGCTTTTCTGGGCCGACAAAGAGGTTTAAAGTTTGATGGGACTAGAGCAAGTCGAAACCCCGGCTTTATAAAGGAGGGATCCGTTGGACAGCCACTGGTTGGCCTAACAAGTCCGAATGCCGGAGGTGCTGGTGGCCAGCTAGGAAGCTATATTGCACAACCCGGAATTCCAGCAGAGACAGGGGTTGCAAACACGCCAATGACATCTACTGATTCTACTTTTGCAAAGCCGGCTATGCATGCGGCAAACTTTGGAAAATCAGGCAAAAGACCCGGCTCAATTAAGTATATCCTACTACATTCAACTGACGGATCAAAAGGGCCCGGAACTGGAACACTTAGCAGATTTGCTAGAGGGCCTACTGTAAGCTTTAGGTGGAAGCACCCGACAACAGGTAAAACAATTAAAAATCCTTTGGTGTCAGAATATATGAAATTTAATACAAAACTACCAGAAAAGGGCATCGTCAGAAAGCGTGGCTATACTGGCACAATGCAAGACCACATAGAGAAGAAAGTTTCCACTTCAATTCATTATGCGGTTGACGGACTCGCAGATGGTAATATTTTTCAAGGACTAGCAGAAAAGGATGTTGCCTACCACTCTCCAAAGTATAACTGGACATCCATAGGAATTGAGATGTGTGGTAAGCCAAACAAAAATCCGGGGAAAGGAGTAAAGCCCACGTATTCTGAAATGTATAATGAAATTATGGTAAATAATTGTGCTAGATTGTGTGCAGATATTTGCAAAAGATTAGGGTTGCCGCCTACAAGGCAAACAATTATAGGACACGAAGACGACCAAGCTAACCGATCTGACCCGGGTGAATCTCGTGGCAACTTTGATTACACCGATTTTTTGGCAAGGGTTAGCAACTACATGAGACAGATGGGATAGAAACAAATGAAAACACCTTTTTTTGCAATAGAATATGATAAATTAACGGAAACGCTGGCACAACTTATCAAGAATGGTGTCGATCCGGGAATGTTTTGCACCGAATTGAACGAACCAGTTCCTAGCTTCAAAAGAGCACTTTGTGAAAAAGTTATCAAAACTGATAATAATGCATTTATTGTTTTAGGCAGAGACAGAAACGAGTCCGAAGCATCAGGTTGTGGAGGCTTAGGTTGGACTGGCGCCGGCATGATTGACCTTGTGGTAGGAAGAGGAGCAGTTTACTCTGCACAAGAAGAAAAACCATTGACAAAAAAAGATGTTATAGGGCCAAGTTTTTCAACAGACGCGGCAAGAGTCTACATAACACAAAAATCTTTAGGGATTGACGATTATTTTGGATTCACAAACACGAGAACTGAATCTTATGGAAAGTCTGCTGTTGCGATAAAAGCGGACCACACAAGATTAATAGCCAGAGAGAGCGTAAGAATTTACGCAGGCGCCGGATCTTTTACTGGTAACGAGACTAACTGTAATGGTGTCACGCTGGATCCGCCAACAATTGAATTAATTGCTCAAAATGAAAATAAACTGCAACCGGCTGTTTTAGGTGAGAACTTATCCGAGCACCTACACAAAACGATGGGAATCCTTAGAGATTTAGTTGCTCAACATAAAGAAATTTTTCTTCAACTAGGGCAAATAAACGCCGTTCTATCACCAGCCGGACCAACTTTTTTTAGGAATGCGTTTAAAGACATGTCTGAATATGTTAGCACAATAACTACAATGTTTAACACACACATTGAAGAAATAAATTCTTTAGATAAATGCCTATTGCCCGGCGATAATTCAATTTTAAGCAATTCGGTTTATTTAACGTGAGATAAAAATGACATCAAAATTTAAAAATTTACAAAATGACGCCTGTATCACAACAGATGACACACCAGATATTTCTGAGTTTTGTCCTACTTGTGTACCAGATCCTAACTATATTGTTCCAAACTGGTGGGAGACAAAGCAGCCTTTTTTAAATCTAAAAACGTGCGAATATTCCACAATAGCAACAGTTACAGTTGATGGAGATGTATACAGGCATAGCTCAATTTCACAAAGCGGAAAATCGTTCACAGAAGTTTTAAACTCTTACAAGCAAACTGGTTTAAATTTTTTATTCAACTTTTATGATAAAGAAAAAGTAAATGAAATAAATGGAATTGACATTCTTGATTATGTCAAAGCCTCAGACTATCATTTTTATAGTTTTGCAGACAGTGTCATGGTTGTGTTAATAACAATCCCTGCCGCAGTTTTTGACACAATAGAGGGCGCACTACCAGTTGATTCGTTGCCTGAGGAACTAGACCAAAGGATTCTGGAAATCAAAACGGGCGATTTAACTTCAAAACTAGGCAAACTACAAGCAGCCATTAGGGTTTACGAAAAGTTCCAAGCCCTACACTACCAGTTTTCAGGTGAAAAATATGTTTTTGAAAATAGCGATGAGACTTTTTATTTAAAATTTTATAAAACTAGAATTGACAATTTTATAAGCGAATTAGAAAAACTAATTGAAAGAAATGGATATCAGGTTGGGTTTTTTACTGATCCGTTTCAAACAGCATATAAACTGGAACTTTCTTTTGAATATTCAGAAGAGAAAGGAACCTATAAAATAAAAAACATTAGGGCTCAAAAAAGGTTACGCCGGTTTCGCAAGCTAAAGAAAGGTCTTGCTGGGTTTAAAAGAAGATTTAATAAAGACCCCACTTTAATAGCATTTGTTGCACGAATAATAAGCATTGATTTAAGGATTAATGCAAGAAAAACTCCCTCTTGGGATGAATTTATACTTGAATTTGCTTTCCCTAAAATCACAGTAAAAAGCAATAGTCAAAGGTTCACAACCGGAATTCCAAAACTTAATGATTATTTGTCAAACTTAGATGATTTCATTTTTGATGGCATAATCAGTTTTACTGATGCCTTCAGGTATAACCTAAACCAATCAAACAAAACAAATTTAAAAAAATTAAATGAATTACCGCAAAAATTAAATGATTTTGATTTTCGCTTAGGCGAAATATCACTCAAATTTGCCAACGATAGAAAGAAACAACGAACAAAAAAAGATAATTGTCTAGCGGACCTGATTAGTAAATGGTCGACCGATGGAACAGCATATCTAAAGGAAATGTTGAGGACTCTTTCACCATGTAAATTCAAAGAGCTTGTTTCTACTGCTATGCTTTGTATCGTTGGAAATGTTCAAATTGAAACCGCATTTCTTGCAATTATTAAAACTACATTCAAAAATATATCAGCAGAAGCCCTAGAGATTTTATTAGCCGGTCTCCCGCAAGGAGTTAGAGACCAAGTTAATTCAGAAGTTGCCAAAGCGCTAGCAGGAACTCCACCGCCGTGGACCAATGAGTACGCAAAACTAAAAGAAAGCCAATCTGTTAATGTTACCATTGGGGATTATTTATCGGAAATTCCCGCTGAAGCAATAACCGGAAGCGTTGGAGTAGACTCAACCGCCGTTGAACAAACAAATTCTGGGTTTTACCCACTCAAACTGATAGAAGAAACTGAAATTTTTGAAATCTATGAGGAGGTTATAATGAGGGTTGCTGAAATAAAAGACATAATGGCAGCTTTACAAGATTTGCCCGGAATGCAGCTTTTAAGTAAATTTTTAGGATCGAATAAGTTTCCAACAACTCATTTTATTGCGCCACCAATTGATAGCTTTTTAAATACGTTGGCCTTTGATCCTTGTGGTAAAGAAAAAATGGCTTTTGTAATGCCTCGAATTTTCTTCTTTCATAACTTTACCGGCTGGGACTGGTTAAAAGAACTTGGCGAGAAATTTTTGATTGCACTAAAGTTAACAGTTAAGCAGCTAATTCAAGCCTTGTTGGCCAAACTAGCAAGTAAAATTAGCGCTGAGATACCAACAATGGGAGATTTGTTTTGTCAGGGACTAGCATTAAATAATAATAATCCTGTTTCTGATTTATTAACAGGCCGAGGAGACTTAGGTGATCTGCTATCTGATGCTATTGACATAGAAGACCCATCTCAATCTAACAAGGAAAAAGTCGCAGAAGCAATTATAGAATCAACAGGGATGGTGGATAACAAAACTAAAAACACCACATCTTCAAGTAATATAGGCACAGCAAGGTCTTCTAGAACTGATAAGAGGTCCAAATTTGACGGACCACAGTTAAATTTTCCTAAATTTGAAAGTAGGGCTGGTGCTAGCGAATCTGACAAAGATTCAATGCCATTTATTGAATTAACAAAAGCAATCTCAGTTTCGTCCACAAAGAATGAAATTATTAGAGCCATAACGCTACCAGAATCACTGCAAGACATGAACTACCACAGAAACATGTCCAACACGTTGCCAATCGTAGTTCCTGCCTTTGCCTCAGCCCTTGATTCTGAAGAAAAATCAATGAAATTTTTTATGGCTATAGGAAATAAACTAACACCAGATCAAAGAGATTACTTGCAAAGTCTAGTCAGTCCAGATGGAAATAGAGAACCACTTGAGGAATCTATCTGCTTAAATCAAAACCAATTTCAACAATGGATGGATGATAGACAAAGAGCGTTTGAAGAATCAGGGCTAGATCCTGATATAGCTAGAGATTTTGTCGACAAACAAAACAGCAGAATTAGATCTGATCTAGATGACCTACTAGATCTTTTTACAAGTGGTCCCGATAATTTACTACAATCAGCAATTGATAACATTTTATCAGATGATTCTTGTGCCAACCCAAACGCACTAGCCACAGTTGAAAACACGCCGGCTGCTGAGGATCTAAACACTCTAGTTAATGCATTGTTTGACCCTCTAGAGGCTGCATTCATTGACGACACAATTGAATGGAATTTTTTTGAAAGATTAGTAGATTCGCCGGGAATTTTAAGTTTAATTTTGGCCGATAAAAAAGGATTTACGCTAAATTACCACAACTCTGTTAATGATAGTGCCATATTGAGATTCTTTTTGCCTAATCCGGGCGAGGTCCCAGAAACTGTGTCTATTCAGATGTATAAATACTTGCAGAATTCTAATTTTCAAATGATAGATGGTGTTGTTGATATACCGTATAGCAATGAACTTGGCGGAAATGATGAATTCAACTCACTAATCAGGTATTCAGAAAATTTAAAGAATTTTGATTATAGAATAAAAATTACTAGCAACAACGAGACTAGGATAACAAAAGCATCACAATTTAAGTTAGATGGGTTTAGTGCCGGATTAGTCGTAAAAAGTGATTCAAAATTTGCAAAACTAGAGATGATAAGAAAATATATTAGAAATAGATGGTTTGGCTTCAAGCAAGTAAAAATCACAGAACGCAGCGCAATAAAACTAAAAGATTCAGTCAACAATATGTTGTTTTCTCCTTTTGCAAAAAGCTTAGTTAAATCAAGTGTTGGCGGACCGTCAAGTGGCTTCATCCACTCTGCTGTGGTTGAGGAGATTACAAAAGAAGACTTAAAATATGTGGCCCCGGATGGCAGTGATTATGACTTTGAAGAAGAGCAAGCTATTTTGGGAAGAAGTGCAACCCAAAATCCAAGAGTGGTCTTTTTAGATCCTAGCGAAAATGGCGGATCTTATGCAAAGCCAAAATATTATGTTAAACCCCAAGACCAAGTTGGCTGGAGAAAGATAGCAAAAGTTTTTGTCCCCAACACAGAGCAACAAGGTGATCCCTATACTTTCTTAGACATCCCAGATGTTGCCAAAAGAATCAGCGCATCAATGAATTCGCTGAAGGCAAATGAGAAATTACAAATCCCACCAGATGAAATGATTGAGGCGCCATTTGATAAGGTCTCATCCAGCACCACACTTGCTACTATTGAAGGTAATATAATTGCAACCATTAGAGTGTTTTTGGCTGACTTCTACATTAGGGCAATGCCTGTTATTGTAAATGTTAAGATGACTGACGATAATTATGACGATCTTTTATCAGCGTTTATTGTTCAAAACATGAAAGAGTCTATGATTGGACAGCAGTCATCTAAAGCATCAGTTTATTCAAGTTATATTTATTGGTTATTGTTTTTGGAACAAGCAGCACAATCTTTTGATAGGAAATATGGTGCTTCGTTAGAAGTTATTAATAGGAATAGAAGCGCTGGTCTTTCAAAAAAATTAAAAAAACTTGAACAAGATTTATACAACAACAACTCAAACGTTTTGAAAATAAGATCAGCACAAAACAATTTTATTGGAGATGATGGAACTATAGCCCCAAATTTAGTAAAAGAGAAAATTTGGTCTCTGAAAACTCCGGTGGCTTCAGAGTCACTTAGAATCAAAGTAGAGTCTTTAGAACAGACAATTGAAAATCGTCAATTTGCCAGTGAAACCAGCGAACTCGGACAATCAAAGGAATTTTTAGATGAAATGGAAGAATTGAGAGAAGAATTGGAGTTATTAAAAGAACAGCAGTTTGTGCATGAGAATAAGCAGCGATATGGGGACAACGTTATTCGCGGCTCCATGATTATTGCTTATGGTAGAGATTATTGGAAAAAGTTTGGCCTACAGAAAAAAGAATGGAGAGATCTGGTAAGAGCAATCCCCCTTGTTAAAGCAAAAAATAAATATGGCTTTGTTAATGACGCCAAGTTCAGCATTAATCTAGAAAAATTAAACTTACAGGAAATGAACTTTGCTAGTAAAATCTTTTCAATTAGTGTTGTTGAAAAAGAGTGTGAGCAAATTTTACAATTTTTAGTCAAAGAGCAGATTGAGCATTACAAGAATCACTTTTCCGAAGTAGCAGAACCCCATGTGACTGACGTGAATAGGTTTTTCTTAGGTGCCTCAAACACCTTTTCGAACATGCCATCATTAGGAATTGAAAATGAAACTTATGATAATATAAGACCGTGCGTTTCAAACCCAGAAAAACAAAATCCACTTGATGGTCGAGAAATGTCAAGCGAAGAGGCAGAATTCATTAATAAAAATGGAACATTTTACTTTGAAAAATACATGAAAATTGACGAAAAAGAGGGCAGTCCATTACAAAATAGGGATGAATTGTTAAAGGGCGTTGTTAGTCCGGGAAGATTTATGCAGTTTTTGAAATCACAAGAATCTTCAATAGACACATCAAAGCCATTTTCAGACTACTTTGGAAATGCAGAAATTATCAACACTGATGGTGTGGAAAGCTATTCTGGTACAACTGGTGTAAAGTTTGGAGTTCGCTTGTGCTATGTGCCCCCAGAAGGAATGATAAAGTTTAATCCATCTTCTTCTGAAATTTTGAGAGCAAAAAGTAACAAGTCTTTTATTTTTAAAGAGGCAGCAATAGAAGGACACAGTTTACAGGGCAGTAAGTTTATTTTTCCAATCTGTTCTTATGAAGAAGAGATCTCAGATGAACCTATTTCGTTTTATCTAAATTTAGGTGATGCAAACTTTAATCAACAAATTTCATGCTATGTCGATGGTTTGTTATCCACTTCTCAGTTTGATTTTCTTTTCAACAGGGTTTTTAATGTTAAAAAAGTTCCTTCGATACTGTCTATTTATTCATATATAAACTTTCTAAATGCACTAGGAGTTGACGGCGATGAAAGAGACGGGTCCGAGGATGCAGACCTGAATGCTAACAATCTGGCTCAAGTTTTTAATGATTCGAAAAAAGAGCTTAAAAAAATGTTTATAACTCTATACAGAAGACAGGACTTTGATCCAGATGAAGACGAAACAAGCGACAAAAACTCAGTTAAGCAAAAGAACAAGAAACTAAATGAAACCCTCGACCACGTTGTAATGTCGAAAGAGATTCCGTGGTTTGATAAAATCAATAGAACCTTAGAGAATCCTTTTATCGGCTCAGTTTTAGGAAAAAACAAATATGCAAAAGTCTTTAACTTGGCCGGAAGCTTGTTCGATTTACTTCCAGACAAAGAATAACAAAGGAGCAGCAAGATGTCAAATAAAATTTTTACAATTAAATTTCCTCTGGAAATAGGGATTGATGATGTTGGTTTTAAGTCTATCAGCAGTCTTAACGAGACTGTTAAGTATAATCTTAAAAGTACATTGCTTACAAGCCCGGGAGAGATAATTAGCGATCCCGATTTTGGAGTTGGGCTCCACAAAATGCTTTTTGAATTACCAACGCTACAAAACCTACAAACTGTAAGAAACAGAATCATATCTCAAATAACATCGTATTTGCCGTACTTGAACCTAAATTCTGTTAATCTGAATGTGTCTGAAGACAATAATGAACTTTCAATAACAATTAAATATAAAATTTCTACAAGCCAAAGTGTTGAAACTTTTAACTTTTCTATTAATTTAACTGACATTTGATTGTTTGTTCTATTTATTTTGGATGTTGGGGATTTAGTAATGCCAAAGAAAAAAAATGTTAACATAAAATATACAAGTAGAGATTTTGATTCGATAAAACAAGATTTAATTGATCACGCGCAAAGATATTATCCGGATAATTATAAAGATTTTACTACGCCGTCTTTTGGAACCATGGTTCTAGATTCAGTGGCTTACGTTGGAGACGTTCTATCTTACTATTTAGATTACAATGTAAATGAGTCCTTCTTGGACACGTCAATTGAGTTTGACAACATTAGAAAACATGCAAGATCGTTGGGTTATAATTTTCACGGAACTCCCTCTTCGTTTGGTATAGCATCACTATACGTTCTATGTCCATCAAACACCAATGGGACAGCGCCTGATTTGAATTACCTACCAATTTTGAAAAGGGGGTCATCCTTTTCTAGCACCGCTGGTGGCGTTTATGTTTTAACAGAGGATGTAATTTTTAATGATTCCAAAAATGAGTTTGTGGCTGCAAGGTTTGATGATTCAACTGGGGCAACAACACATTTCGCAGTGAAAGCTTTTGGGCAAGTGCAATCTGGAATTTTTGAAATAGCCGAGATTGATCTGAATGACGACAAGTTTGAGAAATTTAGAAAAATTAGAATCGGTGGAGCTAATGTAACGGAAGTTTACAACGTGGTAGATTCTAGTGGGAATAAATATTATGAAGTTGACAATCTTGCCCAAGAAGTAGTTTTCCTAGAAACCACAAATCAAACAGCATTTTCTGATGGTGTAAGATCAATTCTTAAGCCTCATGTAGCAACTAGAAGGTTTGTAGTAGAGCAAGATGATTCTGGAACATACCTACAATTTGGCTTTGGTTCTGAAGATGAAGACTCAACAGGTCTGGTTGATCCATCTAAAATAGCTATAAAGATGCATGGCAAAAAACAAATTACAAACAATTCCTTTGACCCTACAAAACTACTGTCAACAAACAAATTCGGGATCTCTCCCTATAACACTGTTTTAAAAGTTGTTTATCGAACAAACGACCCAAACACAATTAATGCGCCCTCTTTATCATTAAACTCAGTAAGCTTTGCTGATTTTGAATTCAACGATGAGGCTAACTTGGTCACTTCAAAGGTAGTTTCTGTGAGAAATTCACTAGAAGTGTCTAACGAAGAGCCGATTACTGGTTTCAATAGAGACCTAACTAGCGAAGAACTAAAGATCAGAGCTAAAACATATTATTCCACCCAAAACAGGGCAGTAACAAAGCAAGACTATGAGGCAATAATTTATCAAATGCCACCAAAGTTTGGTGCTGTTAAGAGAGCAAACATTGTTAATGATCCTTCGTCTACTAATAGAAAGATTGATATTTATGTTGTTTCTGAGGATAATGATAAAAATTTATCGACTACTGACGATGTGATTAAAAACAACATTAAAAATTGGCTCAATCACTACGTACCAATAAATGACTCTGTTGAGATTAAAAATGCTGTTATCATAAATTACGGTGTATCTTTTACTGTTCAATACGATAGAGCATATGATCCATCAACAGTGCTGTTTAATTGCAAGCGAACAATAGAAGAGTATCTAGAAGAGACTCCTTACATTGGCGAACCTCTCTACATAACAAGGTTTTATGAAATTTTAAACAAAACAACTGGGGTGGTTGATGTTAAAAGCGTTACTGTAAATAACAAATCCAATGGACGCTACAGCACAGTTTCGTTAAATTTTAATAAAATGTTATCTAAAGATGGAACTTACTATAAAGTGCCGAAAAATGTGGTTTTAGAATTAAAATATCCTAACTTAGATATAAAAGGAACAGTAAAATAATGGCTATAAAAAGATATTACGCAGATGCTGACAACACAATAACCAATGCTTATAAAGAAGATTTTAATACTAGAGGAACTGGCTCAAACATGGGCCAAGCAGACATCTTGGAAGTTTTTTCTCTTTATGCACAACGAGATTCTGGTTCTGCTGAGATAGCAAGAACACTGATTCAGTTCCCTGTTTCAACTATTTCATCTGACAGAACAGCAGGAACAATCCCTGCTTCTGGTAGTGTGTCGTTTATTTTAAACTTATACAATGCTGAACATTCAAGAACTCTCCCAAGAAACTTTTATTTAACCGTTGCAGCCCTAGAATCTTCGTGGCAAGAAGGGTCTGGGTTAGATATGGAAAACTATACTGACCTGACTTATGATAGAAGCGGCTCAAATTGGATTAGAAGAGAGGCTGCGGTTAGTTGGAATAGCCCGGGAGGCGATTGGTTCACAGATAACAGTTCTTCATTTAAGCAGTTATTTGAGATTGGAAACGAAAACTTAGAAATTGATATAACTGAATTAGTCGAGCAGTGGATTAATAGTGATGGTAATGTTTTGGGATCTAAAACTAACAATGGGCTAGTGATAAAGTTAAGCGCTAGCTTTGAGGCCTCATCGTCTGCAAACTTAACGGGCTCAAGTGAGTCTTACTACACTAAAAAGTTTTTTTCCAGAACATCAGAATTCTTTTTTGATAGACCAAACATAGAAGCCAGATGGGATTCAACACGCAGAGACAATAGAGGGAATTTTTATTTTAGTAGCTCCATTGCTCCGCCGTCTGAGAATCTTAATTGCCTATATCTTTACAATTATATCAGGGGCTCACTAAGAGACATAGCCGGCTCTTCAACAGAATTGCCTGTTTTAAATCTGCATTATTCTTCTGGGTCAGTGCCAGAAGGGTCAGCTAGATATTTTAGAAACGCTGACAACGAAGAAGTAAACTATTTGAGCGCATCAAGAGTTTCCAAAGGAATTTACAAAGCACAGTTCTCAGCGACAAGCAGTGTAATTACAGATACATATTATAATTTAATAGATGTTTGGACATACAGTGGCTCACAAGTTCACACGGGCTCTTCAATCTCAACTCACAAGTTTGATTTTTCTGACATTAACCCTAATGGTTCTTATGTAATTTCAATGCCCGGGCTCAAATCTTCTTATGCTCGCGGAACAACAGAAAGGTTTAGACTTTACGTTAGGAATAAGAACTGGTCACCAAACGTGTACACAAAAGCAGTTGGAACACCACAGACATTAATGATTGAAAGCGCATCATTTCAAATAGTTAGGCTCTCCGACCACCGAATAGTAATTCCTTTTGGGACTGGATCTCAAAGCCACACCCTTTTGTCCTACGACAATTCGGGCAGCTATTTCGATTTAGATATGAATTTGCTTGATTCTGGTTACTCTTACGGCATTAAATATTCTTTTTATGAAGATTCTGTTTCTTCTTACAGGGAGCAGCCAACAATTTTTAAATTTAAAGTCGATGGCAACCCCACTATTCAATCGGAAGTTTCTAATAACTCTGGTGAAAGTTCTAACGGTTCTTATTCGGGAGGCACATCGTTTAGAAGGGTTAATCCATAATGAGTATACAAGATCTTTTTAACAAAAAGCAAGCATCATTTGAAAATGCTACTACCGGAAGCTCTTTAGTAGAGTCTCCTGAATTTATTTTTCATAATGATGAAAGAAAGCAAACATTCATTCCAAATGTAGATTTTTCAACTGCGTCTAATTTTGCAAAATTTGGATCAGCCTATGAATATTACACGACAGCTATCAAGCGTGTGTATAATGAATATCCTTACGATGGCTCCGAAAAAGAAAAAATTCTATTTGAATTAAGTTCATCATTTTTAGATAAGTGGATTTTTGATAATCAATATCCGAAATCAACAGGTTATGTTAACTTTTCTTATGGTGGCTGGGGTTCTCTTAATGGTTCTATTTCTGACGATGGATATGGTTTACCTAGTTCTGTTGAATACATTTACTCCCGTGGTGGCCTTCACACTGCCTCTTCCGGCATGATAGGTAAGCCACTAGTAAAAACATTCAACAAGTCAATAAAATATAACGAAGCAAAAAACAGAACAACGACATTTAGACTCAACATGCCAGCCGGGTTTACAGTTGAATTCTGGATGAAAAAAAGCTCATTCGACCTTACAAAAACAAAAAAAGAAGTTATTTTAGATTTATGGAACAGCGAACTGTCATCCTCTGATGATTACGGTAGATTTACACTAGAGTTGTCTGGGACTGGTGAAACAGAGGCTGGAACTCAAACCTTTAGATTAACACTACAATCAGGATCAAACGGGTTTTTTGACCAAACCATTGGAACAACCTCCATAACAACTGGTTCGCTTTCATCGTGGTCTCACTATGCGTTTACTTTTATTTCAGCATCAGCCGGCGTTATTTCTAGATTTTACGTCAATGGTGATTTAAACGAAAAGAAAACCCTTGGGTCTGTCGGGCTCAACGAAGTTGGTGGCCTGATAAACGGCTATATTGGCGCTCTACAGACTTCTCCATCTGGGTCGTCAGCAGCACAGTTTTCTGGTAAATTAGACGCTAGTTTAGACGATTTTAGGTTTTGGAAAACAAAAAGAACCTCACAACAAATTTATAACAATTTTTACACCCACGTCGGCGGCGGCACCAACACAGATGATGCGAACACTACACTTGGCCTTTACTATAAATTTAATGAAGGGATAGTTGGTGACTCTAATAGTGATTCTATAGTTCTTGATTACTCGGGAAGGATTGCAAATGGTGTTTGGACAGGATATTCAGTTGGCGCCAGAAACACAGGCTCTGCTTTTATTTCATCCAGCCTTACAACCGTAGAGACCAATGACCCAATTATTAGAAGCAGCCACCCAGAAGTTGTCACTTTGTTAAGCAATCTGCAAACTAGTGGAAGCGAGTGGGATGACCAGAACACATCCCTGCTATATAATAGGGTTCCGCTATGGATTAGGGAAGAGGATGAAGACGATAACAAAAATGTTAAATATTTGTTTCAAATAATTGGTAGCTATTTTGACACTTTGCACATGCAAATAAATGAATTACCAAAACTAAAAGATAAAAAGTTTGTTGAGAGTCAATACAAAGCACTACCGTTTGCTGATCGTCTTTTGAAAGAGAAAGGAATCGTTACATCAAACATCCTCGTAGATAGAAGTTTATTTGAAAACTATAATAACAGAGACACAAGCAAGCTTATTTATGAAAAAGAAGTTGAAGAAGTAAAAAATCTTATTTATACAAACATTTACAACAATTTAGAACAAATTTACAAAGCAAAAGGAACAGAGAAATCAATTAGAAATATGTTACGCTGCTTTGGCATAGATGATGAAATTGTGAAACTAAATGTTTATAGTGACCATAGCACACACTATTTTAAAGATAACTATAAGCAAACAACAATTTATAAAAATTACATTAACTTTAACGCAAAAGACAGGTTTGTCAGCAGTGTTTACCAAACAGCATCAACTAATAATTACAACACTTTTGTAACAGGATCTAGAGCAGATTTAAAAGAGAGCTATTCAGCATTCACGGCTGAAGCAAACATCATAGTTCCCCATAAATTGCAGGAATCTGATAATGGGTTCTTTGAAACTGTGTTCTTGTCTTCGTCTATTTTTGGAATGCACGAAGCAGTCGATGTTGTTGGAGATTACACATGGGCAACGGAGGAGATTGCTAATTTTCAAGTTTATCTTTTGCGCGACAAAAAGCAATCTAAAAATGCTAGATTTGTAATTAAAAATTCAGACGGCACAATCAATCTAACTTCAAGCCTGATCAGGGAAATTTACGACAATCAGACTTGGAATTTGGCGGTTAGAGTAAAACCAGATCTTTATCCATACATTGGTAATGTTGTAACATCATCAAACCCAACCTACACAATTGATTTTTATGGGGTGAATCATGCTTATGGAGTTATTGATAACCAGTTTCACTTGAGCGCTAGTCTATCATACACCAGCGGCTCTGCATTTTTATCTAGACCAAAAAGGTTTTACGTTGGCGCTCATAAAACAAACTTTACCGGATCGGTTGCAGAGCGTTCTGATTTAAAAGTTGGCTCACTAAGATTTTATTTGGATTATGTTAACAACCAAACAATAAATCAACACAATCTAGATCCCTCGAATTACGGACTAGAAAAGTCTGTTTCTAATCCAACGATGTTCGACAGCGGCTCTGCTAACCGGTCAAACCCCACATTTGACTCAAAAGGTTTTATTTGGAATTTTGCCACAGTCACAGGCTCAGACGCTAGCGGAGAATTTGTTGTCGATGACTTCTCAAGTGGTTCAACCACTATTTCAAGCAACTACCCAGAGTATATCACAAAAGCATATCAT
>Ga0209348_1000088_pt1 | contig 57640 bp, 73 predicted proteins | sample ETNvirenome_2_30_FD_184065 | JGI IMG/M metagenome (GOLD analysis project Ga0209348, IMG submission 184065) | Marine viral communities from the Pacific Ocean - ETNP_2_30 (SPAdes) (version 2) | ecosystem: Environmental > Aquatic > Marine > Oceanic | place: Pacific Ocean | collected 2013-06-22 | reverse complement strand
ACGAAAAATTATCACAAATTCAAGTAAGATTTAAATCGAAGAAAAGTAGATTTAATTCCTTCGGTAAGTATTATTTCCGGTCAGCCGAAGACATTCTCGAAGCTATTAAACCCTTTAATAAGGAGTTGGGTGTATACGTTACAATTAACGAAGAGTTAGTTGCTAGCGAACCTGTACCTGTGTTAAAGACAACAGCAACATTATGCGATGGCACAAATCACGTGTCAGCATCTGCATTAGTTGGGGTTGATCTTAATCAGAAAGGTATGCAGACACCTCAACAATTTGGCTCAGCGTCTTCGTATGGCAAAAAATACGCATTAGGAAATTTATTCCTAATTGACGATACTCAAGATAGCGATGCTACAAACAATCATGGTAAACAAACTATGACTGCAAAGCAAGTACAATCAGCTAAAGGATATTTAAAATCTGGAGGTAAGATAGATGCTATCAAAGAAAAGTATCAATTAACCTCAGCTCAAGAAGCTGAACTCAAAACTCTCTAATGAATAAAGAAAATGTAATAGAAAAGCTACGAGATGACGAGCATTACTACGGAGACTTTGGTAAAAAGTATCTAAGTAATTCTGACATTAAAGCTTTACTTACAAATCCTTTAGCTTTAGGAAAGCCTAGCGAGCCTAGGCCTGCATTCTTAGTTGGCGGATATTTTCATACCGCTATACTTGAACCAGATAAGTTGAAGAAATACCGAGTAATACCTTCGTCAACTAGGAATACTAAAGTTTACAAAGAGATGTCTGGTGGTGAATTATGTTTATTACAACATGAAGTAGATGAAATAGAAAAGTTAACTGACATTATGTTAGACAACGATGTTTGTAAAGCAATGATACGTGACAGTAATACAGAGTATGAAACACCAGGTATTAAAGAGATTGAGGGTGAAATGTGGAAAGGTAAAGCAGATATAATAAACCATAATGAAAAACTAGTAGTTGATTTAAAAACTACTAATGATATTCAAAAATTTAAATGGTCTGCTTCTAAATACAATTATGACTCTCAAGCTTATATTTATAGTGAGTTGTTCGGTTATGAAATGGTTTTTATTGTAATAGATAAAAACACAGGACAACTCGGAATATTTGACTGCTCACCAGAATTTTATGCAAAGGGTAAAGACAAAGTCCAACGAGCAGTGGAGGCTTATAGATTATTTTATAAGCAAGATGGTTTTGACCCAAAGCAATATTTTATTAATAAAACCTTATAATATGCCAAGAACTAGAAAAAACCAAACAAAAGTATGTAGCGTAACAGGATTAGAAACTTCTGTAAATAACTTTTACAAAAACCAAAATCATGTTAAAGCTGTAGATAATTTAAGAAGAACTACAAATGCTACAAAAGAACAAATGCAAAGAATGTTTAATCAAATAAATCAATACGCATAATATGGCAGGAATTATTAAAGGTAGTATTAACCTATCAGAAATACCTAAAGACAAAATTGTTGAAGGTAAAAAAGGTAAATACTTACCAATATCAATTACGATTAACGATGAAGTCGATCAGTTCGGCAACTTCGGTCCAATCATAGTTGATCAGTCAAAAGAGGAAAGAGACGCTAAGGTTGCTAAGAAATATCTTGGTAACGTTAGAGTTGTTTGGAGCAACGGTACTTTCCCTGATGCAGTAAAGCCAGGTGCACCTGCACCAGCTTTAAAAGCAGCAGCAGTTGAAGTAAAAGATGATTTACCATTTTAATTAAATCTAAATGCAAGTAGAACAATACGAGATCAATGGATTTGTTATTGACCAGTTCAATCAATATAATCTAGAGCAGAAGAAACAGGGCATATGTCCTATTTGTTCTCATGATAGAAAACCCGAAAACCGTAAGAAGAAATGTGCTTCATACGATTGGGAACGTGGTCTTGGAACTTGCCACAACTGTGATACCACTTTTCAACTACATACGTATCAACGTAAAGGAGCAACTGATAAAGAGTATGTTAGACCAGTTGATCCACCACAAGAAGAATTTAATATTCCTCGTACAAAAGTAGCTGAGTGGTTTGAAACTAGAGGTATATCTACTAGGACCCTTATTGATTTACAAATCAGTGAGGGTCCTGAGTATATGCCGCAAACCGGTAAGACCGAGAACACTATCAAGTTTAATTATTATGTAGGCGATCAGCTTATTAATGTAAAATATAGAGATGGTAGAAAAAACTTTAAATTATATAAAGGTGCTGAAAAAGTATTTTATAATATCAACAGTATCGTGGGTTATGATACTTGTGTTATAACCGAAGGAGAAATGGATGTATTAGCTTTACATGAAGCTGGTATTAGCAATTGTGTTTCTGTTCCTAACGGAGCAACAATGACACATAACAATTTAGATTATCTAGATAATTGTATAGATTATTTTGAAGATAAAACTAAAATTATATTAGCATTAGATACTGATGCTCCTGGTTTAGCGTTACGTACTGAGTTTGTTCGTAGACTAGGTGCAGAAGCTTGTTATCTTGTAGACTTTGAAGACTGCAAAGATGCTAATGAATACTTAATAAAATATGGCAAAGACAAACTCAAGCAAACAATCAACAAAGCAAGAGCATATCCTTTGGAAAATGTCACAACATTTAAAGACATCGAAGGAGACGTTAAAGACTTTGTTAAAAACGGATTCAAACCAGGATACCAAGTCGGTTTATCAAACTTTGATCAAATTTTTTCGACTTATACCGGACAGTTTATTACTGTTACTGGCATACCTTCTTCTGGTAAGTCTGACTTTGTTGACCAGATGTGCGTAGGTTATAATAAAAACTATGGCTGGAAAACAGGTTTTGCATCACCAGAAAATACTCCGAACTATTTACACGCGCACAAGTTAATGCGTAAAGTATGGGGTAATATGCCAAACGTAGATGATATAGATACAGATAAGTGGAATGATGTTGCTCAACATGTTAATGATAATTTCTTTTTCATTGATATGGACAAATATAGTCTTGAGTCTGTGTTGCGTAAAGGAGCAGAGCTTGTTAAACGTAAAGGTATTAAATGCTTAGTCATTGATCCTTTTAATAAAGTTAGAGATAAAAATGCTAGCTCGTTAGATGTTAATACATACACCATGGAATATCTAACTAAAATAGAAAACTTTGCTAAGAAATTTGATGTGCTTGTATTTATTGTAGCGCATCCAACTAAAATGTATAAAGATAAAGATGGGCAAATTGAAGAACCAAACATGTATAACATTAAAGGTGGCGGTGAATGGTACGATGCGTCTTATCACGGCTTACTTGTACACCGCGATTACGATGCGAAAACTGTTAAGGCAAAAGTACTTAAAGTTAAGTTTCAAAATCTCGGCGAAAACGGCGCTGAGTGTCATTTTAAATGGGAGCCAAATTCAGGTTCATTCATACCACACATAGTAGATCAAATTAAAGAAGAACCAATGCCATGGGAATAAATGCCTAGAAAAGTAAATGTAATGGGATTATACTCACAAACCAGTGAAGAAAAGAAAGCTTACCATTGGTGTATAAACAATGGTATTTTTATTTCCCCATTTGCTACAGGTGAAGGAACATGGTATATAGATATTAAAATAAATAATAAAACTCATAGATCGCCAGAGCCATACGGTGCTATAACAATATGGATAAAGCTATATGAGTATTACAAATACTATTATAATAAATATGCGCAGAAAATTTAAAAACGCAAACGAAGCTTATAATTATTTTCTTGATAAGATTATAACCGAAGGACAAGACTTTGGAGATACAAAAGCTTTGTTTAACGTAGGTTTTACATTAGAAAAACCATTAGAAAATTATATATTTAATAAAGAACGTAATTGGAAACCTGATTATGCTGAAGCTGAATGGCAGTGGTATTTATCTGGTGATCCTAATATTAAAAAGTTAGGACAAATATACGGTAAAATACCACCAATATGGGAGCGTATGGCTGACAGCAAAGGTAATGTAATGTCTAATTATGGTTGGCAAATGTATCGTAATGATCAATTAAATTATGTAATAGCTAAACTTAAAAACGAAAGAGACACTAGACACGCAGCAATAAGTATATATGATTGTAAAGAACATAAGTTTTATCGTAAAGATACTCCTTGTACTTATGCTATACAGTTTACGATTGTTAATTGTAAACTAAACATGGCTGTTTTAATGCGTTCTAATGATCTCTGGTACGGTTTCTGTAATGACCAATACTGTTTTAGTATGATACAAAAATTAGTTGCAGATACTTTAGATATTAAAGTTGGTGAATATTATCATTATGCACACAACTTACACCTATATAATAACAAAATATAAATATGTATTATTTATACCACATTCCAGGTAAAAAGATCGGTGTTACATGTAATCTTAATAGGAGAGTTACGTTAACACAGGGTTATAACCCAGACGAATATGAAGTTCTTGATCAGTCCGATGATATAGATTATATATCAGAGAAAGAGATAGAACTTCAAAAGTCTTATGGCTATAAAGTTGATCGTAAAAAATATAATGAATTAGTTAAATTAAATAAAATGAATATAAACGTAACAGAACAAACTACTACGTTTCCTTATCCTGTTAAAAAGCTTAAAGGTAATTTAATGGATAACATAGGATTTAAATGGAAGTCAGAGCATGGAGACTTTGTGCTTAATTTAGATTCTATACGTTGGATAATGCAAAACGTTAAAACCTCTATGTACAATGACAATAGATGTTATGTATATAATAAGGCGTTTGCTGAATGGTTTAAAACTCCTGAATTATGGGGTGATTATGTACCAGAAGAAAAAATCGTTAAGTGTAGTAAAAAACCTTTAAAAATGTTTGAAAACATTAGAGACTGGGCAAAGTCTAGAGGTTTATACGACAAAGGTAATACAATCGTGCAATACGTTAAACTTCAAGAAGAAGCAGGTGAGTTAGCTCAAGCATTACTAAATAACGATCATGATGAAATAAATGACGCTATTGGTGATATGGTTGTAGTATTAACAAATTTAGCACATCTACATGGTACCCATATAGAAACGTGTATTGCTGATGCATACGATGTGATTTCAAAACGAAAAGGTAAAATGATTAACGGAACATTTGTAAAAGATGAATAAATACGTAGTAAAAACAGACGATAAAATCGTACAACAAGTAATTGAAAAGATAGATCAACGTAGTCTGGTTGGTCAAGCTAAGTACGGTGCAATGATGATGGAAGAAGTTGAAGGTAAAGACAAAGACTTAAACGACTTCTTAACTGATGTGCAAGAAGAAATAATGGATGCATTATTATATATTCAAGCAGCAAGAGCTTGTTTACGTGATGAAATAGAAGAAGCAATGTTAAACAGAGCTAAACGTTTCAATGAAAATGTATCTAATATAGAACTTAATGAAGAAGAGATCTTATAAAAGAAAACGAGGACCTGTACAAGCAAAGAAGGTAACGTATGACGGTATCAGATTTGCCTCAGGTCTTGAGCGTTATATGTATCAAGCTCTTAAAAAAGCTAAAATCAAAGCTACTTATGAAGGCAGAACATTTGAAATAGTAAGTGGTTTTGATTTTGATACAACTTGTATAGCTAGATCAGCTAATGGTAAAGGTGATTTTAAAAATAGAGGTAATAAAAAAATATTACCTATAAAATATACACCTGATTTTATTGGTTGCAACTTTATAATTGAATGTAAAGGTAGAGCTAATGAGTCTTTTCCTATACGCTGGAAATTGTTTAAAAAATATCTTACTGATAACAATATAGATACAACACTATATAAACCACAAAATCAAAAGGAATGCGACAGAGTAATAGAGTTAATCCTAAGCTCGCAAAAATAACAGCTAGGAAAAAATATGCTGAGCGCCAAATTGACAAATGGGTTAAATGGTCTTGGCAACAAAGAGGAAGAATTAAATATAAAGAACTTGTTAAATATCAAGATCAATATAAAATTAAAGTTTATGAATAAAGAAAAATGGAACTGGTCTTTATCAATAGGTTTTTATCCGGGTATATTATTCGGTACAAGAGCTTATGAAGAAAAAGATCGATTAACTTATGTGTTTTACGTCCCGTTTGTAGATGTAGCACTAGAAATACCTTACAAATAAAATGAGTCTATTTAAAGAAAGAATACCTTACAAACCGTTTGAATACCCTATATATTATACCGAAGGTTGGTTAAAACAAGCACAAGCGTTTTGGTTGCATACAGAAATACCTATGTCAGGTGATGTTAAAGACTGGAACGAAAAACTTACATTAGCTGAAAAAAACTTAGTTGGTAATATACTATTAGGTTTTGCTCAAACTGAATGTGCTGTATCTGACTACTGGACTCAAAAAGTCGTATCATGGTTTCCAAAACACGAAGTGCAACAGATGGCTATGATGTTCGGCTCACAAGAAACAATACACGCTGTTGCATATAGTTATTTAAATGAAACATTGGGACTTGAAGACTTTGAAGCTTTTCTTCACGAACCTGCGACGTCAGAACGTTTTGATAATCTGGTTGCTTATGACGGGAATGATCCTGTGGGCATCGGTCGTAGCTTGGCAATCTTTTCCGCTTTCGCAGAGGGTGTTAGTTTATATAGTGCTTTTGCTGTTCTATATTCTTTTCAATTACGCAACCTGCTCAAAGGAGTAGGTCAACAAATGAAATGGTCTGTAAGAGATGAATCATTACACAGCAAAATGGGTTGTCAATTATTCAGACATATGTGTGAAGAAATACCTACATTAAAAGAAGATTGTAAAGAGGATATATATAAAGCAGCTAAGATCATGGTTGATCTTGAAGAAAAATATATAGATAAAATGTTTGAAATGGGTGATATTGAAAACCTTAAAGCAAACGATTTAAAACAATTTATTAGAAAAAGAACAAATGAAAAACTTATGGAATTGGGTTATACGGATAAAAGACGTTTGTTTAGCTTTGACAGAGCTTCTGCTGATGTACTTGATTGGTTTTACCATCTTACTGGTGGTCACACCCATACGGACTTTTTTGCGATTCGCCCGACAGATTATAGCAAAGCTAATGAAGGTGAAGACTTTGAAGATATTTGGTAGTAGCATTTGGCCTGTACGTATAGGTTATATGGGTGCGGGTTTAATATTAGCTGCGCACTGGACATTAGAACCTTTATTGTTTATAGCAGGATTTAGCTGTGTATTAGTACAAGTATCTTATAGAAAACAATGGAATTTAGTTGCATTAAATGTTAATGGACTAGTTGCATGGATAATACATTATATTAAATAAAATGGCACAAAACAAATTAAAGAAAAAAGTAGAAAGCTTAACTAAAGTAGTTCAAGCTTTAATTAAAGAAGTTCAACATAATGCTAGTTTAGCTCAAGGTACTTTAACAGCTTTTCAATTACATATCGGTGAAGAAGAGTGGAACAAAGTAATAGCTGAATTACAAGACAGAGAAAAACGTAGAACTAAAGAAAAAAAATTAGATTTAGATGTGGAACAATAACTGGATAAAAGGAGTTGATTATCCTGAGTGGGGTGATACAGATGTATATAAAAAAACTATAGCAGGAGGATATTTATACAATGGAGAAACACCAAGAGAAGCTTATGAAAGAGTTGCTAGAACAGTTGCGAAAAGATTACAGAAGACCGAAATGGCAGAAAACTTTTTTGAATATATATGGAAAGGTTGGTTATGCTTGGCGTCACCTGTGTTATCAAACACCGGTACTGATAGAGGTTTACCTATTAGTTGCTTTGGTATTGATGTTGCTGATTCTATCATAGATATAGGACAAAAAAATTTAGAGATGATGCTACTCGCAAAACACGGCGGTGGAGTTGGTATCGGTGTAAATCAGATTAGACCCGCCGGAGCTAAAATAACAGGTAATGGAACAAGTGACGGAGTTGTACCGTTTTGTAAAATATATGATTCAACTATACTTGCCACTAATCAAGGATCTGTCAGACGAGGAGCTGCATCTGTTAATATCAACATTGACCATGACGATTTTGAAGAATGGCTCGAGATTAGAGAACCAAAAGGAGACGTCAATAGACAGTCACTTAACCTCCATCAATGCGCGGTCGTCGGCGATAAATTTATGCGAAGACTTGTTAGCGGAGATAATGAAGCTAGAAAACGATGGGGCAAATTACTTCAAAAGCGCAAAGCAACTGGCGAACCTTATATTTTATTTAAAGGAAATACAAACAAGCAAAACCCTTCAGCTTACAAAGACAACGCGCTAAAGGTGCATATGACAAATATATGTAGTGAAATAACATTACATACAGATGAAAATCATTCATTCGTTTGTTGTCTATCTAGCTTAAACCTAGCTAAATATGACGAGTGGAAAAATACAAATATTATTTATGACTCAATATGGTTTCTTGACGGCGTGCTTGAAGAGTTTATACAAAGAGCTAAATACAGAAAAGGTTTTGAAAACGCTGTAAGATCTGCTGAAAAAGGTAGATCATTAGGTCTTGGTGTACTTGGTTGGCATACTTATTTACAAGAAAAAGGTTTACCTTTTGAGGGTTTATTATCACAATATGAAACTAGAAGAATCTTTAGCCAAATCAAAATCGAATCTGAACGAGCTAGTATGGCTCTTGCAAATGTTTATGGAGAACCTCTTTGGTGTGTCGGTACTGGCTTTCGTAATACCCATCTTCGCGCTATTGCTCCCACTGTTAGTAATTCTAAACTTTCTGGAAATATTAGTCCCGGGATTGAACCCTGGGCAGCTAATGTTTTCACCGAACAAAGCGCAAAAGGTACGTTTATACGGAAAAATCCTACACTTGTTAAAGTTCTGGAAAAGATAGGAATTAATAATAAAGAAACATGGGACAAAATATTAGCAGATGGTGGTTCGGTACAGGATATAAAAGAATTAGACGAAGATACCAAAGAAGTCTTTAAAACATTTAAAGAAATAAATCAATTAGAATTAGTAAGACAAGCTGGTATACGCCAGCAATATATAGATCAAAGTGTAAGTTTAAATTTAGCTTTTCCAGCTGAAGCAACACCCAAATGGATAAATCAAATACATTTAACGGCTTGGAAAAAAGGAATTAAAACTTTATACTATATGCGCACAGAAAGTGTGTTACGTGGAGATATTGCACAAAAAGCAATGCAAGAGTGTGTTGCGTGTGATGGTTAGTTTGTTTATTATAATTAAAAAAGGGGATCACAATCGTGGTCCCCTTTTTTGTTACAGGATCTTTGGGTATGGTACGCCCATTATATTTTGATCCTATTGTTCTTGTGGTGGAAGTTGGAAAGAATCTAATGTGTCTAAAAATCTTTGATCTTTTATTTCTGCGTCATCAGTAGGCACAAGTCGTAGTTCATTTCTATTAGTGTCGTAATAAAACTCGTTTTTCTCTCTATTATATTCAGCTAGATTTTCTTCAGGAGTAATTGGTTTACCCATTTTTTCTGTTCTATCCATGTAACTAGCTTTAAATTTATTCCAAGCGTTAACTGCAGCTGTACTATCATTTTTAACACCTGTGCTAGATATTGCTTCACCATTTTGTCTTATAGGTATAGGCACCTGCATAGGAGGGTTTGGCAAATTCCTCTTTATTGGTTCTCTCTTTTTTTCAACTACTTTTTTAACTTTAAAAGGTGCCATGTGTGGTAATTTATAATTACCTATATTAAACTTGTTCATATTACTTTGTATTTAGTTCTACCGCGTTCATCTTTATATGCTTTTAAACAACGGTTTCTGTTATCTTCTTCTGAAACATATGATATATGTACCCAATTAGGATTCATGTCTGTACCAAACTCCCATATCATTTGATCAAAATCTAAATTTTCTTTAACCCAGTTGTACATCTCAGCATTAGTCTTATAACCAAAGACATCGTCTATATCAATTGCTTGGCCTTTGCAATGTTGGCTGGTTTTACTTCCGCCAATTGCTTTATTAAGTTCAGCTGATCTAAAAAACGAGTTAACTTTTATTGGTCCACCAACCCACTCACGTAATGGTTGAAATATTTTTTCTGCAGTTAACTTCATTACTTCTACTTGTTTAGCTGTAGGTGTATTATCTATACCTTTACGCTTAGCTGTTTGTGAATGTATAGCTTCTGCGTAAGTTATGTTAGGACTTATCTTCATCTTTCTTTAATCTTTTTCTTACTATATTCATAGTTGTTTTCATTTTAGCTGCGTAACTAGGTCTCTTTTTTCTATTAAAAACAACTTGTTGATTTAAACTTCCAATAATCTTTTTTAAATTACCTTTTCTAGTTTTAATTAACCAACTAGCTAATGCACCTGCAGACAGATCATTGAATTTACCTTTAGCATCAGGTGCGTCTGAATGTTTAAACTCACCCATGCGTTTAAAAAATGGTGATGTATACATATTATTTTTCTTTATTTTTATTACAGAAGTTTCTAGCAGCTTCTCTACTACCAAAACCCCATTTTTTTAATGCCATTGCGTATCTTGTAGGTTCTCCTTTTTTATCTTTCATAGAACCTTTCATACCAGCAAATCTACAGGCAAAAGAAACTCTACGCTTACCTGTTCCAGCTGTTTGTCTTTTACCTAACGTTTTACCAGTATCTTTTTTATGATCTTTACGCATCTTTCTATTTTGCTTTTCATAAGCTTCTTCTTTAATAGTAAGAGGTGTATTACGTTGTTGATCAGCGTGTTTTATTGCTTGCTTATTACCTGATCCACGACCAGCTACTGCAGCTTGTCTATCACGCATATCGTTCCAAACTCTAGTATGCATTACACTAGCGGCACAATGTTTAATAGGATTTTCCATTATTCTCCACATTTTTTAGAAGGATCATCTACTCTTCTCCAGTCTTCTTTTTCAAACCAGTCACGTAATGTAGCTCCTTTTTTACGAGCTCCTTTAACATTTGTTTTAGATGATCGTTTGTATTTACCTTTTGCACCAGCAGCTCTTTTAGAGTTTACCAGTTTTTCTCTTTGCTCTTTACTCATGCTTCTTATTTTAGAAGCTGGTAAACAAGTTTTAGTTGTACCACCGCCTTTTTGTTTTTTCATCGGTGATCCTTCTTTCATTTCTTCAATATGATCTTGTACTACTTCAGCTTGAGCTAAATGCATTTTAGAAGCCTTCTTTAATTGTGATACAACACTTGAAAGAGTTTTGTCTTTGTGAAACGGTGATATGTATGTCATTTTCTTTTACAATCTTGCATGTTAATAAACCAGTTGGCTAATTGTACGTCACGCTTTGTAGCATTTCTACGAGCTTTTAACTTACCAACCTTATCACATGTAACATCTCCACCATATAATTTATTAACACGTGCTTTTAAAACACCTCTGTATTCTTTAGTTAATGGAGATTTACCATGTTTTTTTCTTACTTTATTTTTACAAGCTTTAGCTATTGCTTGTTGTTTAGGTTTGCCGCCAAACTTAGACCTTTGCTCCATGACAGTTAATATCTGTATTTTTCTAGCAAAAGGTTTACTCAGATTTAAAACTTTACTACATGTAGATCTTGCATCTGCTTCTGTAGCAAACTTAATACCAACAGTATCTTTTGGGTTTTCATCTGTATAAAGCCTACGACCTGAACCTTTAGGTTTTTTACCTGTACCTTTTTTAGGGTCAGCCATTATTTTTTACCTCCGCCAAATTTACTTGGACCTCCAGCTTTTGTACATCTTACACCCCAACCTGAAGCATAAGCACTTGGCCAAACTTTAAACTTTCTTTTTGCAGCTGCTTTACAAGCTGAACTTATTTTTCCGTATAATGGTGAACTCATAATTAATCTATTTCGCTAAACACTGCGTATACTTTTACCTTACCACTAGCTATTAAAACTTTGTGTTCTTTTACAACTTCTACAGCTGATGGATAATATTTAGGATTAGTACTGTTTAACTTTCTTTTTTTCATTAGAACTGACTTGCAGTGTTTATTTCATTTATTGATTCTTGTATTTCTTCTAAATCAGCTGGTAACACAAGATCTAACCCAGCTTTAAATACTTTTTCTTTTACACCACCTTTAAATATAATTAATGTTGGTGCCATTCGTACTTTATATTTTTTCTTTGCTTGTGGAGCTTTAGCAATATCTACTCTATAATAAACAGCGTTTTCTATTTTATCCCAATCACCAAAACAGTTAACTTCGTTAAACTTAGCCCAAAACTCCACTAATACTATTTGCTCTAAATTAGAGCCAAAAGCTTCTTTTTCATTTATTTTATTTTCAAAATTATTGTCATCTATCCAATATTCAACAGGAACTTCTTCCTGACCATATAAATTAAATGTAAGTAAAAATGCAATTATATATTTCATTATTTATCTTTTTGTATTTCATACAATCTTTCATCTATTTTTTCAATAGTTTCTTTGATTTCTTCTACATCTTCTTGAGTATCCATAATTGTCTGACGTATCAATTCGTCTTTTAAATCATACTCAACTCTATCAATAGCTGGCTCAGGTAAAGTTCTTGCTTCAGCTATGTCTGCTTGTAATCCAAACCACATACCCGCAAGAGTTAATACAAAACCTACTATCATACCTATTGTTTTAAGATCTAGTGTTACTTTAGTTTCCTCGCCTATTTGTGGTGCCGCCATTTTATTTTAATGTTATATTCAGACCAACTGAACTGTTATATATTTTACTATCCCAGAATTTAGTATATTCACCTTCAACAAACACTCCAATATTTTTACTAAGCTTCCAGCCAAATACTACACCTGCTTGATAGTCTTCCCATTGTTCTAAATCTGAGTCTTGACGAAGTCCGCCTAAACCCCAATTGTTTCTATTTAAATAACTAAAGTCTTCATCACCTTTTAAATATCTATGATATGGTAACAAATAAGAACCATAAGCATGAAGCCAGAAATTATTTTTATAATGATAAAAGTCAAAACCGACCACAGGTGATAACACACCAAAAGGATCTAATAAATCCCACTGTTCGTTATTATAACGATTGATCAGGTTTTCAAAAACCGTGTCCCTAAACTGTAAATCAGTATAAGCGACGACATTTCCTTGTGGATCATACCAATAATAATCATATATTTCTTCACCATCAATATCTATAGTAACCCATTGATCAGTAAAGCCATAATTATAACCTAGTTGATACCAGTAATTAATAGGCCAACCGTTTTCATCTGTTTCATTTAACCATATTTCAATAGGATTATATCCATAAGGTCTTTCATGTGTACGATATATAACTCCAGCATTAAATGAAAACTTATCACCCATAGGTAATTTAGCTCTAACTTCAGCTGACTTATAATTAAAATTTATTTTACCTTGTTTTCTACTTTCTACTTTAACCATATGGTATTTACCACTGTGTTTTAGAAAATAACGGTGATTTTTAAATACTTCATCTCTAGATCTTTCTTTTTCAGTATGAAATACATATTCCAAACCTTTAATCGGTGAATTAGAAGCAGCTAAACCAACGTTAGATTCAGTTCCATCGTAGTAATGTGAGCTTTTAAATTCATAATCAAATCTAGCAAGCTTACGAATACCAAAACCATATCTATAATCAAAGTCATAAACATCTGTTCCATCAACCACAACAGGTGGCTCATATATGTTACCACTTGGATTAGTTCTTACAAAATAATCTTTAGGTTGTTCTTTAGGGTTTTGTATATCACCTGCTATATAAATAGTACTATATTGAAATAGATCTTTGTATATACTTTTAAATAAGTTCTTTTTTTCTTGAGCATTAGCAGATACCGCAATAACCGCCGCAAAGAGGACAAGGATTAGTTGTTTCATTTGTCATTTTTTCTTGATTTACGTTTTTTTCTTTTTTTCTTCTCCCACTCTGTAATCACATAAGCTTGTACTGTTATTTCCTTAGGTTCTACACAGTGATTTGTTTTAATTACTTTAACTTTATAGTTAGGTAATTTTTCTTCTTTAATAGTAATACATTTCTTTTTTTCTTGAGAAAATATATTTAAAGAGAATATTAATAATAGAATTAAAATATTGTTTTTCATTTTATTTTTTTACTTTTCTTCCTTTTCTAGCTTTACCTTTTATAGCATCATCAATATCACCAAGTTGATTACCAACTTCTTTAATTGCTTTAGCTACATCAGATAACTCTTGTGTTGTTAATTTATATCTTTTTTTAATTTCTTTAACTGTTGCAATAGCTTTTTCATCAATGTTTGTTTTACTCCATAATAAATTCCAAACGTCTATCCAGTATTGTTTTGTTAATTTCCACATATTATTTTTTCTTTTTATAGTATTGAATTACACCATCAGGTCTCTCTATTTGTACATAATCAACTCCTAGTTTTCCATCTGGCTTACCTGCGTTTGGTCCAGTTAAAGGTACTCTTTTAGTAAAGCCTTGTTTCTTAACCTTACGCACTTTGTTTTCGTATTGTTCTTTTAATTTTGCATCTTCTTTTTCCTCTCTATCTATAGTACTTTGTCTTCCCCAATAAGGTAATCCAAAGTTCCAACCAGTCCAACCCATAACTAAAGCTACTTTTGTCCACATCCTTGTTGATTCATCAGAAGCTTGTCTTAAGTTGTTCATTTTTTGAAGTACTCTATCTACAGGCGCATTAGTAGCAGCTGATATTACTTGCGCAATTGCTAAATAAGCTGGGTTATCTAAGCTCCAACCTCTTCTTTTCATTTGATCTGTATTCCACATAAATGTTTTAGCAGCTGTTCTAAGTTTTCTAACTTTTGAATCTATAACTGGTGATACATCAAATACATCCCATATAACTTCTTCATAATCAGGACTTTTTCTTTCAGACTCGTCCATTATTTTCATTGTTATATTTTTAGCAGTAGAAATAATTGCGCCACCAAAACCAAGACCAAATAATAATGAATCTGCCATACCATTGGCTATAGATGCTGCTCTGTCGTTTTCTTTTTCATCGTCTTCATCAAATAGCATAGCAAATAAACCTTGCTGTAAAGCATTAAATAATAAGTTTTGCATACCTACATAATAAACAATGCTAGATAAATTACTCATATCACTTTCACGTTGAGTCATACCCGGTTTTTTACGTCTATTAAATAGATCTTGTATAGATTTTTTAGTCTTCCTATTAAACTGCATTGTTACATTTTGGAAAGACAATATTGTACGACCAAATATACTAGCTTGCTGTGATGATATTTTAGACGGGTTACTTGACTGTTGTGTTTCTTCTGCTACCGCATAAAAATCTGCAAATGCTTTTTCATCAGCTTCAGCTTCAGTATACAGCTCACCTGTTGCTGGATTAACTCTTTTAAGTAAAGCTTTCTTTCTGTTTATAAAAAACGTAGAACCACCTAACGCTATAGCAAAACTATCCATTATTCTAGTGATAGCAAAACCTTTATCAAGTAAGTAACTAAAAGCTCCTTTTATACCACCACGTTTAGCAGCATCAGCTAATTCAGCTTCGTTAACATTTATTTTTAAACCATCACGTCTATTTACTAGATAGTCAGAGTTCATTAATCTCATAAATGTTGGCCACATTTCTTTACTAGCAAAAGCTTTACTAGCGTTCCATATATTATTATCACCCCAATTTATGAAATTTACCGTAGATAACGTCTGTAATAATCCAGATCTCATGTTTAAAAACATAACATTTGCAACAGAAGCATTTAACCAGTCTAACATTTCATTAGCTAGACGTGATCCACTACCAACTAAAATAGGTCTATTACTACCTGACTTCATTCTACGTAAAGAATCTTCTAAAGCTTCTCTAAACTTAGTACCATATATAGCTTCTATTTTATTTAAATTCTTTTCAGAAAATATAATATCAGCATTTTGGTTAAACTCTTCCATAGCTTTAGCTCTAAAAGTTTTATCTAAACTATCAAGCATGTCTGTCTTAATACTACCACCTAACCAGTTTTTACCTGGTGGTGGATATTGTTTTGATTTAGATATAAGAGCTAGTTCATCAGCAAATGTATTTAATTCTGCATCTGCTTCAACTGCTTTTACTAAAGCATTTATATCTCTTTTAGACATTCCAGGTATATCCATACCCTGTTTGTTCCATAAATAAACTCTTATTGCTTGCGATTTATTGTATGGGCCAACGCCTATATCAGCTAATAAAGGATTTGTAAAGCTAAGTTTACTACCTTTTAAACTAGGAAACTTCTTTTTTAATGCAGCAAAATCATTAGCTACAGCTACTTTAGCAGACAACAATTCTCTTTCTGCTTTGTTATACGGCTCCATTAAGTTTTCTTCAATAAACTTTAAGTGCTTGTTACCTTGTTCACCTTTACCAGCAAAAGCATACATAAGTCCCATAAAATCATCAGCTGATGGAGTTATTTTAAACTGTCTAACAAATCTTTTAATTATACCTTTATCTTTTTGCTTACCTTCTAATGCAGCTCTAGCATTTGAATATTGTTTAAAGCTTTCAACACCTGTAACTTCTTCTAATTGTTTATTAAAGTCTTTGTCTAAGTTTTTACCTTTACTTTCAAGCGCTTGTTGTACATCATTTTTAACATCAATACCGTCTAGTACTGCTTTTACACCAGCAACGTTCATTGCTGAATCGTCTGCAAAATAAAAATCATTATAACCTTCAGCTGCTTTATTTAAAACCCAGTCAGCTTTTGCTTGAGGAGATCCGTCTTCTAAGCCAGTTATATTTTTCAAAGGTATGTTTATACCTATACTTCCTAAAAACTGTTTAATAGCTGGTCCAGCGCTGTTAGGTCGCGCTGTAAGAACAAATATATCACCAGATCCAAACTTACCTTGACGTTTTCTAGCAAGATCTGCTAATGGTCCTGGTTTTGTTCCTTTAGCTACATTTTCAAAATTACTAAAATCAAACTTTGCTCCTTGATCAGTAAGGTTGCCAGCTTCTTTAGCAAACTCACTAGCACTTATTTCTTTAACTTCACCATCAGGCATATTAACTATAACTTTTTCTTTTGTTTTAGCAAGTGTATCATCAAAATCAAAAACACTAATACCTTTTGTTGGTTTATTATATTTTAATGCTTGACCTTTAGATTCAAAAGAATTTAGCTGTGTTTCTTTTATTTGTTCGGCAGTTCTGTTTTCATTAAATATTTCACTACCTATATTGTTAGCTCTTTTAACACCTTGATTTTTATCTACCTGAACAGGTATACTAACTTTTAATCTAGCTTTAGCATCGTCTAAACTTAAATCATTTAAAGCAACATCTACAGCAAGTCTGTTTTGATAATTAACTGCGCTGGGATTACTAAACTCTGTACTAGGTATTGTTAAACCTACATTATTAGCAACTGGTTTGTTTGTTTTTAAATCTGTTATTGTATTTAAATTTATACCAGCTGCAGCTAATCTTAAATAACCAACATTAGGTGTTAGTATACTCATACCATTAGGTACTGTTTTATCTAAATTAGCTCTATCTAATTTTAAATCAGAAGAAGTAGATAACTGAACTTGTACAAAGTTATCTCTAATACCTTTCATAATCTTACCAGCTTGATTATCTTTCAAGCCATAAATCATAGCTGCACCAACAGCAGAAGCTGGTGGACTATGTTCTTCTATATAAGCTTCTTTTCTAAGACTTTGTTTTCCAGTTCTAGCTCTTACAAATCTATCAGATACAGCTGTAAATGGAGCTGCTATTTTTATTAGACCTGTTGTACCTTGATACGCTTGTGATATTAATAAAGCTGAATCATTTAATGGTATAACTAGCTTACCGTCTTTTCTTTTGTTTAATATATTATAAAAATCATTTAGCGCATTCATATTTATTTTTTCTTGCGCTGCTATAGCTCTTTTTCTAGCTGGTGATAATTTTTCACCTGACTTTATAGTTATTCTTTTTACTTTTTTAAAGTTATCTAAAACTTTAGGATCTACATTAGCATCATTTTCTTGTGCTGCTTTTAAAGCTTCTTGATAAGCTGGATCTGTTGCTCCATAATATAGTGATCCTCTTGCTGGAATATTTACACGAACTCCATTTACTTTTTTTCTACCAAAATTACCTAACTTTAATAATCTAAATAATGGTGATGGTATTTTGCCTTCTTTTATAGCTGTTAAAATAGCTTGTTGTCTTTCAGTTCTATTACTATCATTTACTGTAACATCGCCTGATATATCTTTTGATATAACATTTATACCACTAGTTTGCATTATATCTTGTAATGCATCTAAATTTATTTCAGCTCTTTGTTGTGCTATAGATTTACCTCTAGATTCTGCTTTTATTTTTCTACCCTCACTAGCAAGTACTTTATCAAAAGATTTATCTTCTAAGTTTCTTTTATCAAGATTATAAGCTACTTCGTCCATAAATTGATCAGCTGTTAAATTTGATCCTTTTATTTCTAACTTACCCTGCAAGTCTTGCATGAATTGAGTATCGCCTTTTAATTCCTGTATTTGTTCTACAGCTATTCCTTCACCTAATAAACTCATTAAAGACTGATGACGTTTTTCACTAGCTTTAAAATAATCTTTTATTTGTTTAATTTTATTATCTGTAAGCGCTGGTATTTTATAAACAGGTTTATTAAAATCAGTTCGCTTTCCATCAACTATATTAGTAGTAGGTACTGTACCTGTTTTTTCTATACCTAATAATTTACCAAATCTACGTTTAAGTGTAGCAGCTGGTATTGTTTTAATAAAACCAGGTGTAATTAACTTGTCAACATTATTAGTAAATTCAGTGCTACCAAATCTACCTAAGCCTTGTTTTAAATCTGTTCTATATCTTGGTGTTTTAGTTTGCTCAATTATTTCTTGAGCAACAGCTTTTGGACTAGTTATATTACTAGCTATAGACTGATTTATATCATCTTTTAGCCTTACAACTGTATTAGCTCTAACTTCATCAGATATTTTATTTTGTATTACAGTATTAGATGACGGATATAATTTAGCTCTTTGTGGCGCAGCTGTTTCCACTGCATCAAAATCTTGTTGTTCTTCTACTGCAACGTCTTCTGTTAGATCAGCTCTTTGAGCTGCTTCTCTAGCACCTATTAAAGCTTCTTTAATTTCAGGTACTTTTGCTTTTACCGATGCTGCCATATATGTAGCTATGTTAGCATCACCTTGTAAATCAAAAGCATTTATTATATTAGGTATTTTAGTACTTACTTCGTTTAAAACGTCTTGTCTTGTAATGTTTCTACCTGTTTCTTTATTTCTAAATCCTCTAAAATTAGTATCAAAGTTAACACCGTTTTCACCTAATAATAAACCAGCGTTATCATCTATTAATCTTTTAGTTAAAAGTTCTTTATTAGCTTCAGATATATTAGGATCTTTTAATGTATTAATAATAGATTCATTTAACATAGCTTGTGTTTCGCCTATTGCTACACCAGCTGATTCTAATGCTTCACGATCTCTTATAGTTGGCTTAGCATTTAATGGATCATCTTCACCTGTATCTGCTTTTACATCACCTTCTAATACCTTATCTTGATGGCTTTTCAAAAAGTTTGCTACATCTGAACTAGTTTCTAGCTGTAACATCCAGCTAGGATCACCAAGAACATTTTGTATAGCTCCATTTATAAATGATTTTAACGTAGGTATACTTCTTAAATCACTTGGCTGTAAATCACCTACCGCTAAAGCATTGTTAATTTGCGCCATCATTTCTTCATAGTTATATACACCGTTAGTTTTGTATAAATCTATTCTACCTTTTAAATCTTGTAATGCTTTTTTCTTTCTAGGATTATTTTCTACTGCTATTTTATTTTCAATAGTTTGTAGTAATTCAGCTGTAGATCTAGCTGCTTTATCTTTTAACTTACCATCTACACGTAAACCTTTAGCACCTATTACTTGATGAAATAATTCTTCTAACGGTGCCACAGCTGCGTAGTTTGCTTCAGACTCACCAGAAGCCCCGTGCATTCTTCTATCTATAGCTCCTTGATTTATTAATATATCTCCATCACCTACATATAAACCGTTTGCTGGAGCATCTCCTGTAAATTTATTAACAATAGTATCTATTTGAGAATCAGTATATCCTTCTGCTTTTAATTCTGATCTCATTACGCTTTCATCTTGAAAAGCTGCTTCGCTTACTACAGTAAACTTTTTATTTCTATCAGACATTGTCATAGCAGCGTCCATAGCAAAGTCATTTAAACCTAAAGTATATTCTAAATCTAAATTAACACTCATACCAAGGTTGTTATTTAGGTCAGTCATCTTCTGCATCATGTTTCTTTTCTTAGCACCTAATAACTCGTTTTTTCTTTCTGCTATAGCCTTATATTGATTGTCTATACTATTTTTAGCTTTTTGAAAGTCTGATCCTTGAACATCTCCAGTTTTTGCTAAACCTCTCATTTGAGCACCTAAATCTCTTTCTTGTCTACTTAGCTCAGCAACTTCTCTAATTTCAGCTTCACTCATATGGTTTAACTTCTGCATATTCATACCGTCAGCAAAACCTAATTTTTTTACTAATCTTTTTCTTTTATTATAAGCCTCTAGTTTAGCTCTACCTTTTAAGCCTGGTATTTTTGAATTTAAAACTAACAACTCATTAACATCTAGCTTGTTTTGTCTTACAGCATCTCTTGTTCTAAACTCATTTTGTAATATGTTACGAGTGTTAGACATTGTTGTAGGACCCATAATAGCAAAAGAAGTTATAGCTGTTTGTACAAAAAACTCTGCATCTAATCCTTCTAATAAAGATTTATCTTCACCTAATACAATAGTATCAATAGCATTGTGTGATACTTGCGTTAATGCTTCTTCCATTAATTCTGATGGCATTGCTTTTGTAACAGCTGGTCTTAAACCTTTAATAACACCTTTACTTATAACACCAGCAAAATTAGTAGAGTTTTTATACATATTTGCTTTAGCTACAGTTTTACCAAAATGTCTAGCAGATGCATTAGCGCCTGATACTAGTTTTAAAGAACCTAATCTTTCTGCAAGAGCAGCAGTTCCTCCATACGCATAAGAAGAAAATGCTTTTGCAAAATAACTAACATTACTGTTTAAATCATCTTCAAGATCATCTCTTTCGTTTATTAATATATTTCTTTGCTCTTCGTTAACAATAGCGCCTGGACCTGTTCTTTCTAATGCTTGATTTATAAGATCAATTCTTTTATTCTTTTCAAAGTCTTGTACAGCTATTTCACCTATTTTACCTCCAGATTCACCTGCAAAGAATATACCAGTAGAAGCACGCATAGCATATAATCCATAAGTTTTTTGAGCTATTAAAGCTTTTCTAGTAGCTGCAAAACCTTTACCAACAGCTGATCTTACTAAGCTAGCTCCTCTAATTGCTGTTAAACCTGGTATAAATGTAGTAAGTATAGAAGGACTATTATCAGCTAATGCTTGACCAATATAATCGAATATACCTATATCATCTTTACCTATATCATCTAAAGTTATAGGTGGTGGTATATTTTCTTCTCTATTTTGCTGTACTCTAATATTGTAATTTTGTAAAGTTTCTTGACATGTTTTAATAGACTCATCTAATCTAGCTTCTCTATCTGGTGATTGATTATCATTATTTAAAAACTTAATAAATCTAAGTCCACCTTCTTTTAAATTCATACCAATATTATACGTACCGTGTATAAAAAAGTCTTCTAATGCTGATCCAGCTCTTGCTGTTAATGCGTAATCCATACCAAGCATTTTATTCATTTCTTCATCATAAAACCTTGAATCAGCAAAATCTTCTATTTCTTGATTGTAATTATCTAATGAAATTTTTAATGCTTTATGTTTACCAATTAGTATTTCATATTTTTCATCAAAATTTTCAGCTTCATAAGAATCGTATAAATCATTAATTTGATCTACCTTTTCATTATAAAGATCTTGCTCTTCCTCAGTCATAGGTATAATGTCTAATGAATGAGCATAAGCAATAACGTTAGAATAATTAAATTTAGAATCTTTGTCGACATCCATTTCATAAAGTCTAGCTTCATATTCGTCTTCATCTAATGTAACTCTAGAGACTTTTTCACCATCTACGGTAGCAAAACCAGATAACTCGTTTAATTCTTCCATTAAACCATTTATGTTCTCTGTATATTCAGCTACTTGATTATCTAGCTTATTTAAATCTTCTCTAATTTCTTCATCTTCTTCTTCAATAGCATTTCTTGTTGATTCAAAAGTTTTTTTAGTTTCAGATACATCTGAAAAATTTAAATAACTTATTGCTTCTTGAAGTATGGTATCTTTTATTCCTTTACCTATATTTTTTCTTAAATATCTATTTAATTTGTCTTTATATAGTTGTTTTTTAGCACCGTCTATAAATTTTTGAGGTAATTTTACAGAACTAGGATCTTTTTGATATTGTTTATATGCTTCATATTTATCACCTAACGTGTCTTTTAAATATGCTTCATATTCTTCTTCGTTTTGAAACTCATTTCGATATGCTCTTTTTTTATTTTCAAAATTCTTTTTTAAGTAATCATATAGTTCTTGAGTTACTTTTACGTTTTTATTTTCAACACCTGGATAAAATTTTTCTCTTACTTCTGGAGTTAAAGCATTTACACTAACTACTTTATCTGGTCCATCTGCACCACCTACATTGCTAAATATTCTTCTAGCAGTTTCTAACTCTCTGTATTGTTTTTCAACTTCTGGTCCTAAAGCTCCTGAATAAGCTTTTTTATCTCTATAGTTTATATCTTCGCCAGCTCTTGCGTCATATTTTTTTATCTTATCAATATCAAAATAATTTTTTATACCTATGTCATAAATCTCACCTTGATCAAAAGTTTGAAACTCTTCACTTTTAAATTTATTTAATAACTCTCTAGATGTTTTTTGAAAATTAGGATCTTCAAATAACTCTCTTTTAGTAACACTTTTAACACCTACAGCCTCATTAGTTTTATCATAACCTAAAATTTCATTGTCTCCTAAAAAACTAAGGCTTATTTTAACTTCTTCATTAAGATTTTCTTCTCGTTCTCTATTAGCTTCTTGCTCAGCTAAAAAACCTTCTCTATATTCATTTATAGCCTCTGATAACTCAGGTTCTGTAATTCCCTCGTTTATAAGTTCTTGCTTATATTCGTCTATTGTCTGTGAATAATTTGACATAAAATTTAATTTTCAGCAGGTTCGTTTACTTCTTCTTTTACTTCTTTTGTTTCTAGTTGAAATGGCACTGCATCTGCGCTTACACTAGGTATTTTGTTTTCTGTAAATTGTTTTAAATAATTAACCATAAAATATGATTTATATTTTTGTAAAAATAAATCTTTATTTTGAGGTGATAAAGGTAAATCTTTTTCATAACTCCATGCTACAAAACCTGCATTAGCATTTTGAGCCATTTGATCATCTTCTGATACACTTGTCTGTGCTCCAATAAATACGTTCCATGCGGCAACTACTGATTGTTCTGCGCTAAGCATACCAGCTACTTCTGCATTTATAAATGGAGTAATTTTTCTTTGTATTTTATCTAAATCAAACTGCAATACATTTCTACCCATACCATTACCTATTTCTATAACTTTATAAACAGGTCTACCATCTTGTGATTTTAATATAAACTCTTCAGCTATTTTAGCTTGAGGCATTAATTCACCTGTTTCAGGATTACTAGATCCACCTGCTAATACACCAACTTCACTTAATAGTCTTAACATGTCTTGATTTATGTTAGGTGTTTCAGTAACTATACTAGTGCCAGCTTCTAACAAAGCTTCTAACGCAGCACTATTAACAATAAAAGGTTGTTCTAGCATCGGTCCAGAAAAAATTATATCTTGACTACCGTCACCTTTTAATTGTAAACTAATTCCATATCCATCACTTTTAGCAAAAGTAGGTTTACCAGTTAATATAGAATTAGCAACTGAAAAAGCATAATTTTGATTTACATCATAATATAAATCTTCTGTTACAGCTAATTGATCAGCTATATTGTTTAAAAAGTTTATAGATTTTTGAGGAGCTTCCATTAACATTTTCAACTGTTGATTTTCCATAAAGCAAGTAGGATCTTCACACGTATTATTTTCAATAGCAGTTTTTAAAGCAGCGTATATTTTACCAGTACCTTCATAAGCATTGTCTAATATCTTAAAATTATAATCAACATTACTAGCTACATATTGTCTATTATAACCTAGCGCATTACTTTTGTTTAATTGCTGTATAAACAGATTTATTCTTATGTTTTTATCTTCCATTATATTTTAAGGTTTATTAAATACTGCACCAGCTATATCACCTACACCACTAAAAATTCCACCCATAGCAGCTGTTTCATCAGCTCTAGCCATTGCAGCTTGACCACGTAATGCACCAATTTGATTAGACAACCTATTAAGTTGCTGCATATCTCTAGCTTCTTGTTGTTGAAACTGAAATAAATCTCCTTGCGCTTCTGCTTGTTGTAATCTTTTAGCTTCTGCTACTTTTTGTGCTTGTAGTGCTTGTTCACCTGCGGCTCTTTGTTTTTCATTAGCAACTTCTTGTTGTTCAATACTAGCTGCAACACCTTTTTTAGCTTGTAATGCAGCTTGTGCTAAAGCAGTTGCTCCACCAGCACTACCACCTGTTTCTCTAATTGTATCAAGTGTGTTTGCAAGCGCTATGTCTGTTTGCTCCATTTGCATTTCTGCAGCTTGTGTAGCTACAGATAAATTAGCAAAAGGATTAGACATCATATTACTTAAATCCGTTACACTTTCGTAAGGATTTATAATTTCTTGTCTGTTTTCCTCCAGCTCGTTTAATTTATATTCTAAGGCTCTAGCTTGGTTTTCTCTACGTCTAGCTTCTCGTCTAGCTCTGCTAGCTCCAAAAATACCACCTGCTACCGATATAACGCCTCCTATAATTGCTCCTGCTGGCATAGTTTTAAATTTTTATTATTAATATCCATTATTTGTTTCAAATTTTGCTCCTACTGAAAACAACGCTTTTACACCACCTGCATCTGTTGTAGTATCTGTAGAAAAAGTAGCAGTTGTATAATAGCCTTTAACACCGCTTATTTGATTACCATATATTATTTCACCACTCATTGCTCTAGAGTTGTTTACTATGTTTGCAACGTAGTAGTTTTCTTTTCTGCTAAACCCAGCATAGTATCTAGGCAAACCAGGATCATATGTTCCTAAAGTTGCATTGTATGAAGCTCTAGGTACTACAGCTCCTCCAGTTGGATTTATAACATATTCACCTTCATAATAACTAAGAACAGGTAAAATACTATCAGCATTGTTACCATAAGTTTGGTTATTACCATCTATTTGTCTTCCTGTATTGTCAGATTCTAATGATGTTACTTCCCAACCATTACTACCTTCGTAAGACACAGTACTAAAAGTTTTAGATCTTAATGGCTCTGGATTAAATACAACTGTAATTGTACTTGGAAAATCAGTTCCATAAAATTGACCTCTATTAACTTCGGTACTATAATGTTTATATAAACCAGTACCATCTGTAGTATACATGTTGTTTTTAATGCTAAATATTTGATCTGGTCTATAATCAAAAAAGCTCGTCCAACCCTGTACACTTTCATCGTAAGTAACTGTATTATAAACAATTTGCGATTGACCAACATTGTTTTGCTGTGTAGATATTACGTATTGATCATTGTAAATATCATAACCACCAATTGCTTTACCTGAAGCACCACCTAATGTAAGACTATTTAATTCATCTCTAAAATAATCTCGCATACCTAGTTGAGATATTTCAACTATATTAGCACCTTGTAATTTTAATATTACATTATTATTTTTATCAGAAAAATATTTATTATAACCGTAGTATGCAAAACTTTCTGGATTTTGAGATATTCCATATTTACCTGGTATAGGTTGTATTGTTCCTATAACTACATTAGCATTTGTTATAGCACCACCACCTTCAGCTGTATATATAGCATCTTTATCTATCAATGCTCTACTACATTTATATTCTTGAAATATAAACAAGTTAGTATCTTCTGCGTAAAGTCTTTGTATTGAACCATTTGCTGGATCAGTAGATTTTTCTATATCATCTGCAGTTGAAAAAACATTTGTCTTATTAAGACCAGTCCTAGAATTAAATATACCAGAATATATTAAAGAATTAAATCTAATATAACCTTCTGGCTCTTCTTCAACTAAATAAGCTTTAGCACCAAAGTCTACACTTGTGTTATTAAAACCACCACGTATTCTAGCTTCTTCAATAGACCAGTCTTCAGTTTGTTCAGCAGCGCTGTCCATGGGATAACCACCAATAATAGTACCTGGAGTAGTATCTTGAGGTATACCAAAAGAACCATTCCATATTAAATCATTGCTTGCGTTACTTACTTTTTTAAGTACGAACGAGTTAAAAAATTTCACTTCTATACTAGCAGCCATAATTAATTATTACTTATTTTTTATATTATTTCCACGGTTAAATTTGATATATCAGTGTCGCCACAATCTACCCAAGCCGAGTTAGTAGACTCTTCATCAGGCAATTCACAACCTTCAACCTGCTGTGTACAATCACTGTTTACAGCTAAAGCTCTAACGGCTGTTGAACCCGCGGCTGTAGTATCTGATGAATAAAAGAATCTACCGTTCATGTTAAATGCTTCACCACCATATGAACAATTTGCAGTAACTGTAGATTGTGCCCCAGTATTATCTATTGTTATATTGTTTGTTCCCTGTGTTAACTCTTCATACGATCCAAAAAATAAATAATAACCATTTTGAGAGCTATCAGCAGCATTGTCTACAAATATTTCAACAGCATTATAAAAACCACACCAATCAATATAATTATTACATAGAGTTGGTGCGCTTGATCCTTCATAAGCTAATCTTCTTAAGCTTTTAACTGTTTTACCATTTACAGCATCAACTTGATTTAAATTTACCGTTACTTGCGCAGTTACTTGTTCTGCAGCATCAGTAGTTGCAATAGTTATAACATAGTTTGCAACTTGTAATTCTGAATTAGCAAAAAATAAATTTGTATTAAGATCATTACTAACTACACTTGTACTAAGTGTGAAGTAATTACTAAATAAATCATCTCCAGAATTAGTTAAAGCAACACCGTTTTTAGTAATTTGAGTTATTGCTGTAGTTAAATCTAATGTTCTTAAAGAAGCATTGTTTGCGCCGTTTCTTGAAAACAAAGTAGTAAGTGAGCTTGTATTATACCTATTTGTTTGCACTGTTGTTGATGTTAGTCCACTAGTTGCAGATGTAAATGATCCTGTTGGAGAAACATTATTAGGTCCTACATTAGCAGCACTAGCAGACACAATACTTTCTACATTATTACCTGATGTACTTTCTACTGTTCTAATTGTAAAGAAAAAGTTAAATAATCTTTTATAAGCCTCATCATCATTGTTATAAAAAACAGCATTGTAATAATCCCCAGTTGTAGCTATATTCCAACCAGTAGTTTGATTACCAGCAGGTTGATCAAAATAATTAGTAACAACGTTTCCTTGACCATCAGTAACTTGATCTATTGTAAAATCTATTACACTATAATTAGCTGGGTCTAAATCTACACCAAACTGATCTTGAATTTTTACAGGTGTATTTAATATATTTGCGCCACTAGTTAAAGCCTCAGTCCAAGTATTAGCATCAAAATTGAAACTTGCACCACCACTACTTTCATTTAAAATAAAGCTATTTAAATCTGATATTAAACCTGTAGTTGTAGTTTCCCAATATATATCTAAATTAGAAACAACTGGTGTAGTTTCATAAACAGCTAAATATTGTATACCTGGATTTTTTAATACACCAAGACCATTACCGCTAAACGCAGGTTCAAAAATTACTATATCACTTGCTGTAGTTACTATTCTAAATGAATTACCATCAGCATCTACAGTTGTTATTGTACCTGTATCAGCTCCAGTATTTGTAAAAGCTCCTACAAAAACATTGTCTGGAACACCTGGGGCTAATATTAAAAATCCATCTAAAGCGTTACTTACTGGTGCTGCTAAAGGAAAATCTATAGCAATACCAGTACTAAGTCCCGGAGAAGCATTAGTACCGTTAAATGTACCTGTTGAAGGAGCGTAATTAGTTGTTGCTATTTGACCTATTTGACTTTCAGTACTTATTCTACCAATTAAAGGATTAGATTCGAACAAATAAAATTGTGGAAAATAATTAGGTTTTGGTGGATCAGCTGGATCATAGTCAAATAAATCTGGTATAGTTGCAATAGTAGAAACAGTATCTGCAGTTCTACCAGGAAAATATTGTGTATTCGCTTGGCCTAAATTATCAGTTGTTACAACTCCTGATGTAGCTACTGTAGATGTTATAGTATTTGCTGTGTTTTCTACTCTACCAAATAATCTAACAGAGCTTCTAAATTGTTTTTGTTCTGGACCAACTTCATTTAAATCTCTAGGTATTTTATTTATATTATCGTTTATTAAAGATATATGCGAAGTACTACCTAATTCTAATTTAGTATCATTAGGGTAAGAAGCCATAACTCCTGGTAAATAAACATTGTAATATTCTTGCTCTGTTTGTTTAACAACTATTTTATAAGAATACCAACCAAGCGGATTATAATCAGCACTAGTAGTATCATCATTATATAAACCTGGCCAAAAAGTTTGAGGTATAGGAGCTGTAGGTCCTACAGGATTATTAAACAATACTTTTAATGAATCACCTGGCCAAGTCTTATTGTTTACACTAGCATCGTTATAACCAGCATACACTGTGTCACCAATAAAAGAAGATGTACCTACAGTTGCAGTAGTTTTGTTGTTAGATAATACAACAGATGATTGTCTTCCATATCTGTCTGATAAAACTACACCAACTTGATAATTTCTATTAGATTTTAAAGTATGATTAGGATATTCTACTTTGCTAGTTCTATTATTAACAGTACCTGGATCAGTAAATGTTAATACATCATTGTCTACAAAAGTGCTACTAAAACCTAAAGAACTTGGTATTTGATCAAGTTCAATAATAGTATTTGGTGTTGGCACGCTTTTTACTGTTGCTAAAAAAAATCCACTACTATCAAATATTTGATCACCTACATCTATATTTGAAGTACCAGTCCAACCATCTATATTTAAATTATAAGGTGCACTGGAAAGTGTTTGATTACCATTTACTAACGCAACACCATCTGATATTTCAAAATCAGATTTTTGACTAACAGCTACATTATAATCTAAGAAATCTGGCGGAGTGTGTTTATTTTGGTAATTACCATATATTATTCTATTACCTGATACTTCTTGTGAAAAAGCTTTTACAGGTATTTTATCAAAAACTCTAGTTATTTCATCGCTAGGTAATGTTTTAAAAGGCTTTTTAGATACATAACTATAATAATAATTAAATTGATCACCTATATATATATAATCATTAATACCTAATGTTTGAGCTACATCTACAGTAATTGTATTAGTACTAGAATTAAATGCTGTTACTTTAGGTTCGCCTGTTACACCTTGACCTGTTACATAGTCTCCTACATTAACTTTTCCAGCTAAATTTTTAATAACTATGTCTGTTGCGCTAGTAACGCCAGCGTTTAACTGAGCTCTTCCTGCTGAATTATAAATATCATCTATAGGTATAGTATCAATAACTTGTATAGCTAACGCATCAGATTCTTTATATATAATTTCTAATTCTTTTATTTTTAATCTGCTTTCTAAATTAATTTTATCAAAAGGTAATGGAAACACAAGTTCAATATCATCAACTTTGTTTTCAACAAAATCTACTATAGTACTACGATAAGCAGCTGCTTGATCATCTTTATCTATACTTGGCGACTCTTGTCTTATGTACATAAAGTAACCATCTTGTTTAGGTATAAAAGCGACTTGTGTAAAAGGAGCTAATATAGAATATTCATTATCATCATATCTATATCTATAACTAAATCTAACAAATTTATCTTCTAAAAAAGCAGGATCACCTGCAAATTCATTATTAAAATAAGGATTAGGATCAAACACTAATTCCGCATTGTCATTCATGGCTGGTAAAGTACCAGAAGCTGTTACACTTGATGAAGTAAAAGAAGAAACTGTTGTGCCTGTAGATACCATAGGACCACCAGTTTCATTAATATAAGAAATAGGTTGACCTGAAGCGGGATTATTATTTTTAAAACCATCTACTGGAACTGTAGTTGAACCACCACCAAATGCACCATTAACAAACGCGCTACCTCCAGTTGGAACAAATTTACTTGTTACATCTTTCATTGTAGTTTCATTTGAACGAGCAGGAGCACCTGTTAATCTACTAAGTTTATATAATTCAATAGGTTGATAAGGACTGTATTTAGCTACAGATATTTGATCTTCGTATTGATAATATCTAGCATTATCAACAGCCTTGTCAATATTTATTTTCCTTGGTTGATTACGATTATCTGTCCAAAACAACAAGTTTTCTATGATATTAGCACTATATATAGGATTTAATTGAGAAAAGTTCAAAAAAGCACCAGAATTAATTAAATCTACAAAAGTATCATCTAAGACATTATATTGATATATTTTATTAGTAGCGCTACTATCATAAGCTGAGCCAGCGTTTGTAGTAGTAAATATATACACGTAACTATTAGACTCATCTACAACATAGCCAATGCATTTTGTAGTTCCACTCCATGTTAAAGAAGTAATCTTATTACCTAAAACATTTTCTAGTTCACCTACATCAGGTCCTTCAGATTTACTAACTTGAACATTTCTAGCATCTCTATATTCTCCGTTTGGTATTAAACGAGCATCTAAATCTTTGTTTAATTTACCTTTTATAAAGGTGTTTACAATTTTAGGCATTAAATTTTAGTGTTTTATCCATTTAGACTTACCACGCATTACTTGAATAAACTCATTGAGTTTAATATTAGATAATCTTATCTTAGCATTACGTAAAGCAGCATATCTATCTTTTTTATATCTTTGAACTACACCTTCTGGTTGATTAGCTCTTGTAGAAACTATATTGTATAATATGCTTTTATACATAGCTTCTTCTGCTAACTTAGGTATTTTACTGTCTAAGTCATAAGCTAAACCATCTGATATATATTCTAATACTATTAATTTGTCTCTTAAATTACTTGAAAAAGTAAACTTACCATCTCTTTCATTTATTCCAAACCAACCATTCATTTGTGCTAATTTAGTATCTAGACCATATAATCTACCCCAGTTCCAAGGTCCATTTAAACTATATAAATCTGGATTAGCAAAACCATAGTAATCATAATCTCTATACCACTGGCCATTTAATAATTTATCATTAGCATTACCCCAACGCTCTACTGTTTGTGAAGTACCTTCTAAATTTGCTCCAAAATTATCTTGAGTTGGTACACCGTCATCGTCTTGTAGTAACGTGTAATAAGGATCTGTTGTTAAATTGTTTGCTGGATATATAGGATGTTTTACACCTAAATCATCTATATAACAAAAGCTAACATAATTTACATAGTCTTGAGGTATTATTACAGATAAGCTTTCAGGTATAGTTAACTCAGACGACTTTATACTTTTTAACGTATCATAACTAAATTCTTGCAAAGATCTTTTTGCAAAGAAAACCACATCAGATTTTTTACATGATTGTATTATTTTACCAGCACCTACATAACCAACCATAAAGTTATTTACTATATCATTTAGTTTTATATAAGCGTAACTACCATAGTTTTCTTCTACTGTATCACCAAAAGCTTTTTCTGGATTAGTAGCTCCATATTTACCGCCGTCTAGTGATTTTAACTGTACAACTATAAATACACTAGCTGGTAAACTATCTGTTATAGTTATAACATTATTAGTTACTGTATATGCAGATGTATATTCTGTCCAAGTTCCTGGGATACCATCAGTACTTGTATAAACTTTAAAATTATTTAAAGCATAATCAGCTTCATTAGGATCGTAATTACCAAAAACTAAATCTGTATTAAAAGTAGTAGTAAAAGCTTGATTAAATAACGCACCTGTTGATTTTCCTCTAAAAGCCTGAGCTCCAGCGTAATATTGTTGATTTGTTTCTGTTACTAGTTTTGACATTATGATTTTTCGTTTTGTTCAACTTTCATAGCTTCCTGCGTAGCAGTTTGTATAATTGTTGGATCATTTATAATAACTCCTGAATATTTTAATATACCTATTATAATATTTGTTTGCTCTGAAATATCTAATTGAAAATTTGTAGAGTTAGCAGAGCTATAAATATATTCTCCAAATTGTCCTGTAGTAAAAGCAAATTCAGGTGTAGATGGTAATAATATACAATTAGCTGATACAGAATCAGGTTTAGGACTAATTTTTAAAAAAGGTATTGGATCTGTTATAGCTGTAGTTACAAGGTTTGTTAAATGTGCAATAGGATAATTTTGACTAGCGCTTGTTAGTTTTGATTTTTCTGTTATAGAATATTCTTTTTTGCTTAATAAATCTACCATAGATTCAACGTTTGCGCCGTTATTTGTGAAAGTAGATATTATTTCACCTATTCTATATAATGATCTTGTAGTTGTTGAAGAAGCCCAACCATCATTAGTTGAGTTATATACAAAGCTTACTGTTTCTTCAAAAGGATACAGCTTATAAGCATTGTCTTTAAACATGTTAAAAAATTCTGTGTCATTGGCAATGTTCTGTTGTCTAGGTCTATTAAATTGATTGCCGTCAGGAAAGTAAGATTCAAATATTTCTATTTGTACTTGATTAGCTAAACTATTAAATTCAGCTGGTGGAATATAACCTCTTTGTTCTTTGTTTAAAATGTACAAGACTGTTGTGTATACTGTGTTTATATTTACCGCCATTATATTTTTTATTATAATACAGAGGTGACAATAGCCACCTCTATACTATTATCACTTGTTAATTAAGTTTTTTATCTATAGATTTATAGACTTCTACACCTTCGTCTGTTTTTAAGAAAGCCGCAAATGCAGAATATGGATTTTCATCAAATGGTACATTCATTAATTTTCTATCAGTTGATCCCCAGAAAAAAGTTCTTTGGTCTTGTGATAGTTTTATAATACCATTTTCTTGAGCTCTAATTGCAAAGTTTCTAAGTTGAACATTTTCATCATTAGCTAACTCCATAAATAATCTAGGATTATTCTTAGCAAACACTAATAAATCTCTTTTTAATTCTTTAGAAGTCATTGTGTTTACTTGAGAACCTAATTCAACTCTCATTATTGCTTCAGCTTGATCAATATCTATTGTTCTAGCAGCATTTAAAGCATCTATTTCTAATTCTAAATCTATTAATTGATCTTTAGCAACTTCTACAGCGCTAAATTCATAATACATTTTATTTTTTAAAGGGTGGTATAAACTTAATAGTTTCTGTAAACCTATATCTTTTGCAGGTACTATTAGTTTACCATCTTTAAACATTATATGACCTAATGTTACTTCGCCTTGTTGTTCATCAACAAAAGGTGAACTCATATTAGTTGCATATCTTAATTCTCTTTGTTTTTGTAAACTAGAATCAAAATATAATAATGCATGTTTTGTAGTATGTTTTGAAGGTATAGTTAATGTTAAAGGTGTTTTATCACCAGTAAGTAAATAAACTCTATCCTTCACTTCCCATTGTGGCTTAGCCACTTGTTCTTTTTTTGACATAATATAATATAATTAAATAAGTTAAAGGTATATGGGCGCCGAAGCGCCCTTACCTATATAAATCACTACACTCCTTTGAATAATACAAAGTTGTTAGCAGCTTGAGTAACTAAACATCTTTCAGATAAGAAGTTTACTTGCATTGCATCAAGTGTTGAAGTGAAAGCGCCACCAGCAGAACCAGTAACCCAAGACTTCATTCTTCTATCATCAGCTTGAGAAGCTCTATATCTTACGTGTAAGAAAGGTCTTCTAATGTTAGTACCTAAGATTTGATCATAAACAGTAGATGTTCCAGCTGGTACTAATACACCTTCAATTGAATTGATACCTGCAATAGCACCTCTTGTAGAAGCGTCATTTAAGTATTTCCAATCAGTTTTGTAAAAGTCATAAGAACCTCTTCTGAATCCAGAGAAACCTAAGTTAAGTGCCATTTCTTCAGAGTTTTCAAATAAACCGAAAGCTACACCACCAGCGAATCCGCCAGAAATATTAGCTAACATATCATCAAAATCTAAAGCAGTTTGTCTTTGTAAGAAAAGCATGTTTTCTTCGATAGCACCTTGAGTATCTAGGTTTTTAAGAATTGCATCAAAATCATCAAGACCAGCTGCAGCAGTAAATCCTACTTGCACATTACCTCTTGCTTCAATAGCAGCGAAAAGACCTTGTGAGCCTGGTAATACAGACTTATCGTAGTCACCACCTGCACCAGATGCATTTAATTCACCTTCTACCATTGACATTTCTAGGTAATCTTCAAATCTTAATCTTGTTTCAGATTCAGCTTTTAAATACCATAAATATCCAGAAGCACCGTCTTCACTAGCAACTTCAACCCAACCGATTTGTGCCATATCAGAACCATTAACTTCGTATGAACTTCTAATAATAACTGGTGAGTTAGCGTATTGCGTGAAAGAAGGATCTACAGATATTCTCTTAGCATCAGCACCTGTTCCGTCAGTATTTCTTCCTTTACTGTATGCAGAACCATAAACAAATACTTTAATCTGTCCGGATACAAATCCTTTAGAAGTAAGTGTTGCAGCTGCATTATCAAAGAACTGAATAGTAATACTACCAGCAGCTCTTGCGGTTACAATAGCTTTACCTTCTACACCAGAAACTGTATCCATAATAACAACAGTGTCGTTAATAGAGATAACATTTTCTACTAAAGTATTTCCAGCACCACCAACAGGAATATCCAATTGACTTGGAGTACCACCTGCATATGTACAGTTATCGTAAGAAATATGTAATCTATTTTGTTCTGACCAAATAACCTGATCAGATGTCATTGGCATTTCAGCGCCAACCATTCTTAAAAAACCAGATAACGTTCTGTTTCCATAACGCTCTACTTCTTGTTCGTAGACCTCTGGTAAATATTGCTGGGCAAAATCATTAGCTCCTTCATTAAACTTTAAGTAGTTGCTATTCAACACTTCTTGTTTTTGTGAAGGTATGATCGACCCAAATTGTGGAGATAAACTCATAATTTGTAATTTTTAATTAGTTAAATTTTCTTGTCTTAATTCTCAATTTTGTAGAATCAGCACCGCTAATCGCTTTTACTTTCAAGCCACCTATGTAAACATCTCCTTTATTTGCTTCCCTTGCTTTTACATCAGAAAGGTTTTTAGATTTGCTTACTACTTCTTTAACAGCATCGGCTTTACCTTGTTCATAAAAATGACTAGCAATTTTATCTACATTTTCAGCAGCATACATAGCTTTATGATAACCAGCTGGGTCTACCACATTACCATCTGCATCTAGGAACTTCCCTATCAGATTGTTAATATTTGACTGGTTTTCAGCAATTTTTTCACGATTCTGTACGTTATACTTATATCTTTTATCTCCAACTTTAATATCAAAACCTTTGAAATCTTCATTGAATAATTCGTTAGTTTTACGTTTAAACGTTTCGTGTAATTCTTCAGCTTTTTGCTGCTCTTGGTTATAGCGGTTGAAAAAATCCATAGCTTTTTGTTGTTCTTGAGTAACACCCGGTCTCAACTTGATCTCGTCGTAATATTTTTGTTTCAAGTCTTCCAAATAGTTTCTAGCTTTTGCAACCTCTTCTTTAAACGCAAGTTTTTTCTTGCGTATTTCTTTTTCCTCATGTATGTCTTCGTCCCATGTAAAATCTTCTAAAATAAGATCTACATCATCTGAATCTAAATGAGGTTTATTTTTTTTATAATATTCTTTTAACAATGCAGTTTCATTAATGTTACTATAGTCAGCGTTTAATCTAACGTAATCTTCTACAGTACCACCAGTATCTTCCATGAAATTAACTAGCTTTTCTACATTTTCAGGTAATTGTTTACCTAATATTTGTTCATCTCTTTTAGCTTCTTTAACTTCAGCTTTAACTTGCTTAATTTCTTCTTCAGTTACTTCTTTGATCGGAGAAAACCCTTCAGTAGTCTCGTTGGACTCTTGTACAGGTTCTCCCACCTTTGTGCTATCTCCGGATGGTTCTTCCACAGATACCTCCTTTGTTTCTCCGATTTGAATGGCATCGTCTTCTTTTTTAACTTCTTCTTGTTTTATTTCTACCTTTTTAACATCTGGCTCTACTTCTACTAAAGGTTCTTTTAAATTAACCTTTGTAACTTCTTGCTCTTTATTGCCAAGTTGTTTTGGTTTTTTAGGTTTACTTTTTATTTTAAAGTCACCTTCCTGTTTAACAGGTTCATTTGTTTTTGTTTCTTCTGACATAATATAATATAATTAAATAATTAACACTACATAAAAGGAGTCATATCCATTTCAGGTTCAGCTTCAAAATCTATAGCAGGACTATCTGTTTGTCTTTGCTGTATCATTTTACTTTGCTGAGTACCCTCCATTTTTATCCTTTTATCTTTACGATCTTCTATTTCTTTTTCTTTTTCTTGTTGTTTTTGAACTTCTATTTGTTTAAGTTCCATTTCATGCTTATGTTGCTGCATCATTTTTTGTTGATCTAATTGTGCTTGCAACTGCATGCGATCTTTTTCAAACTCGCTTTTTGCTTTTTCATATTCAACATTAGCACCAGATATAGCTTGTTGTTTTTGAACTTCTGACATAGCTATTTTTTCTGCAGAAGCTGCTTGAGCTTGACTTTGCGCAGCTATATTAGCTTGTTGAGCTTCTTGATCTTGTTTAGCTTTTTGCTTACGTTTAACTTTAAGCATTTGATTTGCTAGCTTAAGATTTCTTATTTGTCTTAAATCAATAGCATCTTCAACGTCTATATTTTTAGCTTGTAATGCTATTTGTATATTAGCTTCTAGTTGTTGTTTTTCTTCTTCATCTGGTTCTAGTTCTAAGAAAATACCAAAGTCATGTAGATTTAAATTAACAACTTGTTTTAAAGTTTTAACATTATAAGTAGATATAGAGTTTTGTAACGATGATTTTGTTAACGGAAACTCTAAAGCATCAGCTATTTTTAAGCTAATATTTTCTGCTAATTTAAGAGTTAAAAATAAACTAGACTGTACAATATGTCTAGTAGCAACATTAGATGCGTTAGCGGCTAGTTTCTGTAATCCTACAAGCGTGTTACGATCTGGTAAACTACCATCTCTAGCTTCATTTAATCCGGTTACGTCTCTAATCATCTGTAAATAATATTGATACGTACTTATTAAGCTTTGTATTTTTCCTTGACCACTGCTTGATTGTAACTCTTGTATTGGAACTTTACCAGGATTCATATCGCCTTCTTGGGTTAATGATCTACCTACAATACTACCAGTTTGGAAATACATATTTAACGCCTCTGCTGGATTATAATTAGTACCATTACCTAAATCAACTTCAGCAAGGCCGTCCATATCTAAATAGACACCATCAGGTACCATACGAGATATTACCTGTTGTAATTTTAAATGAGTAAGTTGTATCATATCTGCAAAACCTACACACTTACTTACTATTGATTCTATTCTACCTTTGTATATACGCGGCGCGCATATAGCATAATTCATTTTTACTTTAGTAGTATCAGCATAAGGTCTAGACATATTTTCAGCTAGTTCCCATTTTAACATTGTATTAGTTCCTAAAACTTTAGCGCCACTATATACTACTTCTATTGATCTTGAAACTCTTTCAAACATATCATTTTCTGGTGGATTAAACTCATCAGACTTTTCAATAGCCTTCATTAATCCTTGATCTGTTTGCTTTATTTTAAAAACTTGATTATGGTATGTTTTATAATCAAAATATAAAACTTGAACAGTGTTAGCATCATAATCACCCCAACCAGTAATGTATGATTTATTTCCAGGTTGAGCTTGTATTCTTTTTAATTCTTTATCGTCTATATGAGGAAACTCTTTTTTAAGCTCAGATAATGTTATTGCTTTTAATTCACCTACATAGTATATATCTTCAAAATTAGGATCTTCTGTATAAGAATAAACCATATATGCTGGATCAACATAATCTACAGTAATACCATTAGCAGTGTTAAAACTAGTTTTAGCCGCTGCAATACCACAAACAGCTAAATCCATATTTAATCTTCTTCTTACAAGATCGTATTTGTTTTGAGCTAAAACTGTTGATATTGCCTCTTCTTCAGCTATTTCAACACTTTGCTTGTATGATAACTGCATATGTAATTCTAACTCTTCAGCTGATTCAGGTATCACATCTTTATTAGGTGATTGATATAAATCAATACCTAGTGTTTTATTTAAATTATCTAAATATTCACCTGCAACCATGTCTTCATAAATCTTTGAAGCATACTCAGTTCTTTTCTTTATTGACTCAGGATCTTGCGCGTAAGCTTTTATATCATATGTTTTAGAAGATATACCGTTTACTACGATGTCTACAAATTTAGAAAGTATAGGAACTGGTTTCCAGTCTAAGTTAAGGTAAGATAAATCACCATTTATAGCTAATTCATCTTTATATTTTTGTATCGATTGTTCACCTCTAGCATAAGTTCTTAACTGATGAAAGTTATTCCAGTTAGTTAAGTATCTATTACCACTAGTTCTTCCTTGATTAAACCACTCTTGTTCTATAGCTTGAGCAACCTCTTTACCATATTCAAGACTAGCTTTTTCCGCGTCACTTACAACTTGACTTGGAAAAGGACTATTGGTGTCAGTATATATATTCATCTATTCAATTATTTTTGACATTGATCCTTTATTGTTATATTTTTTTATACCTAAATCTACTGGTTTTAAATCTCTTTTAACATTAGGTTTATATCTATGTTTGTTACAAGCCATTAATGCAAGACCAGAACTTATAGAAGCATCATGCGTCGTTCTATTATTTATGTTGAATTTAGCCCAGTCTTCTAATGTTCTTTGAAAATACATATCTCCATATCCATTTTCTTTTAAACCTACAAAATGTTCTATGTAAGTTTCAATAGCTGAAGCATGAGCTTGCTTTATATCTTCACTAGAATTAGGTATACCACCTATTTCTCTTTCAGTTACAGATAACTTATTTCTTAATTTATCAGGTCTGTTCATTGCAAAACCTCTATATCCTCTACGTTTAAAATAGTAGAGTAATCTTGGTTTATTATTTTCTGCAAGTATTGGCATACCATAAAAAACACAAGCCATTAATACATCTTCAAAAAATATTTCTGCTGTTTGAGGTCTAGCTATATATTCTAAGAAAAAATGATTAGGTGGAGCATTTTCCATACTAAACTTAGTTAAACCATGCAAAGATCCATTAGAACCTCTACGATCTACTGTACCTGATATATCATATGGATCACATCCAAATGCACCCATATGTTCATTACCTGGATAATTTATACCGTTTTTAAGGTATCTTCTATTTTGTATTGATACAGGTGGAACCCAAGTTACTAAAAATCTACCATTATTATTAGGAACAAATAAAACTCTAGTATCTTTTTCACTATTTTCCCATTGAAAATTACCTTTTGTTACTTCTATAGAATTTTTTAAATCTTCATTAAAATCTATTTGCTCATAAATCTTAGTTAGATTAAATAAAGATTGTTTTGATTCATCTCTAAAAGCATGTTTAGTTGTTCTTGGAAATTGTCTATAAAATTCATTTAAACCGTCTTGATCGTCTTTTAAACCTTCAACTTCATTTTCCCAATACTCAATAACACCTAAACTTATTTTTTCATTGTGAGGCCCTGTAACCGCTGTTTTCGGTGTTTCGAATACAGGTAATCCATAAGAATCAATGTATCCTTCGTAATTCCATTCCATAGGTATGAACAAACTATATAATCCTGAACGAGTCTGTCCGTTGCTGTTTCTTTTTGTAACATCCGAATCATCGTATAATTTTTTAAAATTTCTTCCGCCTTTATCTAATGAGTTACTAGTTGAACCCATCATACATTTACCTATTACTCTACTACCTAATCTTAATGTCGTCTTGGTGACACGCCAGTTGTTGAGGATGTTGTTGGGCTTTTCCCACTTCCCCGATTCATCATGAACGAGGAGTTTGAGTTTCTCCCCATCGTAGGAGTTATCACCGGTATTTTTCCAGTCGATGGTGGTGTCCAGTCCCTGTAAATCCTCAAGGGTTTCGTCGGGGGCGGCGGTGAGCTTACGTCTGGTATATTTGGTGGCGGGGACACGATAGGCAAGCTCGGTCTTTGGACGGTCCATTCCGTCCTGGGTCGGTTTGAAAAAGAAGGGGTAATTAACTGATATGGGTACCACCTTATCTGTGAACATCTTCTTTGCATCAGGACCGGACTTGGATAATATACCATACCTACTGTCACTTGATATGGTTGCCAAGTTAACCACCTCTCCTGAGGCCATGAAAGAAAACCCGGACCTCCTATTCTTAAGGTAACACATCCCATAGGATCGTGGATCTGCCTTACAAGCTTCCCAGAAAATAAAGAATAATCTATTTGATTCTCTAAAGTCTGGTGCCCCAACGTCAATTTTACTCCACTGCAAGTACATGTAATGAGTACCACTAATGTAAGTAGGAACGCTTTTGTTATAAAACCAAAAACCTTCCTCCCTACGGGTAAATTCATTATCAATGTAGTCATACCATCTCTCTTTAAAATCTTCTGGATATTGTTTAAAATCAAATACTGTTTTTATTTTACTTAAAACTTTAGGATATTCAAACTTACTCCACTTGTTATTTTTAAATTTATAAACGTTTTTTACTTTTGGTAAAGCTATTTTAAGGTTTTGTATTTCATATATTTCACCTATTGTACCGTCTTTACTAATAACAACCATATCATGTTGCTCATTATAACCATACTTCCACTTCTTATTTTTATTATATTTTTTAAGAGTGCTGGGTGTAATATAATCTTCTAATATTGTATATAATTCTTGCTTGTACATTATTTAGACCTCCCTTCAGCAAAACCTTTAAAATTAGATTTCTTTTTTTCTTCAACTTTAGGTTTATCTTCTAGCATGTTCTTTTCTTCTTCAATGCGATTTAATATTTCAAAAGCATCAAATATAGCTAGCTTTTTTGTTGCTGCAGCATTTTTAAGTCTATCTGCGGAAATATCAGGTCCATAATCTATAATAGGTTCTTTAGCAACTTTAATTAACTCTTTAACTGCTACTTGACCAGCTTGGATTATATTTTTCTTCGTTTCCTTCGTACTCATATTTAATTACAATATCATTTGATTTCATGCAGTATAATCGTTCTTTGTCTACTAAAAACTCCCATTCGCCATTTGGAGTATATCCAACTTTGTCTCCCTCGTTTATTTCTAGCGCTTCTAATGAACTATTACCGTATTTTAATATACCTACAAGTTTTTGTTCTTTATCTACTGTTAAAGAATTATTATTTTTTATAGGTTGAATAAAGCAACGATCACCGAAAGTGTGCCAACCTTTAGAATTTTTATATAAATATATTTGATCAATACTACAAAAATACATATCATCTTTAAAAAATGATCTGCTTTTCTTTTTTTCACCACGCATATCATAAAAAACTCTAAACACGTTTTGATGCACAACAACGGTATCGCCTTTATTTATTTTTGTTTTAAAAGCTTTTGGAACTTCAATAACTTTTGCTAACCTATTTACAAATTTCCATGATTCAATTTTAGTATTTACTAATAATTTTTTATCACCAACTTGTACTTCGTTTTTATACGTATCACCAATAGGTTTAACAATAAAATCATATAAACTTTTCATTAATATTCTAAGTCATATTCAACAGATATTGCCATGTTAGAATTAAATTTTTTCCATGGTAATACTTCTTTTCCTTTTCTTATATAAATGTTATATGAGTTATCAGTTTCTTCAAACAATACATATGCTATTTCATGTCCGCCATAAACTTGTTGTCCAACAGCGTAATGCATTGCATCATTTTTATAATCAGAACCAATGCTTATTTTTCTAATGCTACTCGACATTTTCTTCAATAGCCTTATATGTTCCGTCTTTTAAATCAATATTGACATCACCATAAGCATCTTGTAATTCTTTTTTAGTTGATTCAATATCTTTTTGACATTTATGAACAGCATCAATAACAGCTTGTCTTTGCATTTCTAAAACACCTAAAGCGTTTAATGATTGATTAAGATCTCTTTGTTGTTGTGTTACTGTTTGTAATTGTTCGTCAGTAATTTTGTTTACTTTTTCTTTTTTCTTTGCCATAATTTAATTTAATTTAATTTAACTAATATATTTATATAGTTACATATATAAATATTATTTACCTTCCAACTATCAAATCAGTTGCTGCACCTGTAGAAGGAACTACAACGTAATCTACTAATACTGGTAAGATAGCTCCTGCTTGGGCTCCTACAAATTCTACACCATCAGAAGCTGTTGGAGGTAAACTCTCTACAGATAATACTTTTAATGTAGCATTAGCTCCACCACCAGATATAGTTATTACATCGTTTATTTTATAACCAGTACCAGCAGCATTTATTGCTACAGCGGTTACTGCTCCAGCTGATACTGTTGTATCTACAGTTAAACCACTTCCGTCACCAGTTGTTGTTGTAGCAACTCCAGTAGCACCAGTATAACCAGAACCTCCAGCTGTTACTTCTAAAGCTTCTACTGTATCTTGAGCACCAACTGTTCCAGCTACAATTACTTTTACTCTACCTGCTGTTCCCACATAAACAACAGATCCAGCTAAAAAAGTACCTAATGTACCTGTTTGATTCATAAACTCCCAAGCTGGTAAAGTGTTTATGGTGTCAGTGGGTGTCCAAGTTTGGGCTTTACCCATAAAACTGTCACTAAATTTAAAGTTTGCCATTTTTATTTTTGTTTAAATATATTACTTGCTTTTTCTGTCGTACGTCCGCCGAAATAGGCTAGAACTACGGCCATCATAACTTTCTCAAAAGTGTCGTTCCATAATTCATTTATATGAAACGGTATAGTTTCAACGCTGTCTAAAATACCAGCAAATGAAAAAACTATTATACACCACACTAATACTAGTGGGCGTACATTTTTCGACATCCATGAATCAGACATCGAGTCTGCTTGCCATCTTGAAGTGATAGCTTCTATTTCTTTATTTTGTTGTTCAAATATTATTTGTTGTAATTTTACTTTATCTTCTACAGATGCATCAGATTTTGTAATTGCTTCTATTGCTTCTTTTGGTGAAGTTACACCTTGTAAAACACTACCTAATGTAGGATTAATTACTGAAGCAGCGCCAAATAATAGTTGTCCAACTGTTGTGTCTTTGAATTTTTTCTTCATGATTTTTTATACGCCTCTGCTTCCCATGGCAAGTTTTTAGCGCCCTCTTTCATTTTATCTCTTGGATATACTTTACCTTTCCAATATACATTTTCATCATCATAATTTAAATCACCTCTTTTCATTTGATCAATATGAACTTCTTCATGAGCTATAACATCGTCTAACATTTCCGGTTTAACATTTTTATTTATTATAATTGTTAAATTATTATTAGCTTTTCCTAACACATCGTCTTCCATGTCTACATGATAAACCGGAGTTAATCTTCTATATGGAGGATTATTTAATTTAAAAGCCATAATTATTTTTTATAAGGAAACATTTTGTTTAAAGCATCCCTGCGGCCTTTACAACCACAGGGAATGTTTAAACCTTTTGATACATTGTCAACTACTTTTTTTATTCCAGAAGCTGTTGTAAACTTCTCTATACTGTCTCCTAAACCTCTAGATTTCATAGTTTAATGTTTTTGGGTTATGCACCTGCTATTCCAGATATTTTAACGCCTGTACTATTTTGTACAATTGCTACAACTCCTCCTGGATTAGCTGTACAAGCTGAAATAGCTTGATTAGCCCATTCTAAACCTTTTCCAGTAGTAGTAAATGTATAACTTTTACCAGCACTAGTCATAACGTTCCAAGTGTCTGCACTACCTGTTCCATCTGCTGCTCCTTGAGCTACATATACGATGTCACCAATTAGTATATCAGAACCATTAGTTGTACCTCCGTCTATGTCTACTGCTTTAATTTTAATAAAGTTTGCCATAATGTTAATGTTAATGTTATTGTTAATGTTATTGTTTGACTTGAGTTTTATACAGTTCTCTTACTGTTTTATTTTTTAGCCTCTTCTTTTTCTTTTTGTTCTTTTCTTTTTCTCTCTTCCATTCTTTTTTTAGCTTCTTCAACGCTAAATTCTTTAGGAAAAGCGCTTCCTTTTTCCATTCTAGGTCCCATGCAATGAGCTTCTGCTGGAGAGTCATGTCCCATTTCTGGTCCTTCACCATATTTCATTTCAGGAGCTGCTTCAATAGCTGCTCTTAAATGTTTAGGTAAATTTTTTTGTTTACCAACTAATGCTTTTTCAGCTGGTGAATCTTCATGTCCCATGTGTGGACCACCGTATTTCATTTCATTAGGTGATTCGTGTCCCATTTCATTAGGTGACTCATGTCCCATTTTTGCAGCTGAACCCATTGTTGATTTAAAGTGTTTAGCTATCCATGGTCTTCCTCCACTAGCATCTTTTGCTACTGGGTTATCGTGAAGTAAATTACTTCTTTCTTGTTTTACTGACTCCATGTGTGGACCACCTTTATGCATTTTTGGTCCACCATAGTTCATTTTGTTACTTGAATCGTAAGGCATAATTTTAGTTTTAGTTATTTATTTATTTTGTTGTCCTTTTTTAGGCTTTCTGTACTGCGGGTTGTCAGGATTTGTTGGATCTTGTTCGCCCCTTGGTGCACTAGGATCAGTATGGTGTTGCTGAACCTTTATATGTTCTTGATATTTTTTTATTGAACCTAGTGAAGCGTGCGCAGCTTTACCACCTTCAACATGTAAAGCGCTCATTTTTGTTGCTGCGTCTTTAGCAGCTTTTTTTGCATCTCTTTCTCTTTGTTTATCAGCTGCATAATCGTAATCATATTCATAACTTCCTTTATCTTCTCTTGGATCTACCATTGTTGGTCCACCTTTCTTTTTAAAGTTTTTATGAGAGTGCATAGGTCTTTCATCATGATTTTTATTGTGTTGATGGTTTTCATCCATAAACTCATTAATATGCTTAGCGGCTGAATCATGATCATGTCTAAGATTTTCTAAGTAATGTAATCTTGCTGAAGCCGTTAAATTTTTATTATAAGCTTCTTTAGCATCATAGTCTTCATCGTGTCTTTTTGAAAACTTAGAGTTTCCAGAGTATTGTCCGTAATATCCTTTATGTAAATTTTTTCCCATTTTTATTCAAATAATTTTGTGTTAATACCGTCTTTTATAGAGGTAGTTATATTTTCTACAGCGTCTGTGTTAATTTTTGAGTCAGGATTATTTCTTGGATCTTGACTTAAATTAGTGCTTGTATTATCTTCGTTTTTTGGTGGTTCATTTTCAACAACTGGCGCTGGTTCTTCACCTGACTCTTGTCCTTGCTTCCATGCTAACCATTTAGTAGGTCGTTTTGATCCGCCTTCAGATTCAAGTTGAAAATGCTCTATAGATCCCATTGGTACTTGTGTACCATCTGTATGTGTATACATTTCTACATCACTAGCAACAGCTTCATCAGCTTTTTGTGGTTTTGGACCATCTATTGCTTCAGCTATATCTTTACCTAACTTACTAAACATTTCTGTATACATGCTAGAAGTAGGATAATATGTAGCGCCTCCAACTGTATCAGCAGCGCCTTCATATCCACCTACTGCTGTTGCATTTAACGGTGACATTTCAGGAGCGCCCTCACCTATAATAACACCGTGTTGTCCTGGATAATCTTGTTCTCTAATAGCTTTATCAGTAACTGATTGAGTAGCGTGCATTCGCTTTTTTTCAGATTCCGACATTGGTGGCGGTGGTGGTGGTGTAGGCTTCTCTGGCTTTGTAACATTAGAAGCGTTGTTTCTTATTGGATTTTTTTTAAAAAATGATTCTGAAAACGACATAACTAGCTATTTGCATGGTATGCAGCTAGAGCTTTTTCTGCTTCAGCTTTTGAAGCAAAACCGTCTCTCCATATACCACCTTTTTTATTATTTAATATTACGAAATTACCACCTCTTTTTACTATACAACCTGAGCCTCCTTCTGATTTAGCACAGCCTTTTCCAGCTTTAAAAAATGGACTATTATATTGTGTATACATAATTATTTCATTTTATGCTCGCAGCATCTAAGCGTAACAGGTCCTGATTCATACATAACCTTTTCTTTTAAAACTTGTTTACCAGTAATTCCAGAGCTTGAACCTGGAGAGTGTAATCTACCTGTTTGATCTAGCGGACCGTCCCATATATGAGATTCACCTACTATACCAACTTTAGTGCCTGGCTTTAATTTTTCCATTGCTGGATCATATTTTTTGTGCATCATGGTTAATATTTTTAATTGTTTAATTTTATATTTTTTTCACTAGTTTTTGTACCTGAATAATCTCCTCCCATTAAATATCTATCTTTACCGCTTCCAACAACATTTTTAGGACTAAATGTAGGAGTTTTAGGTCTTAGAGTGTCTCCAGTATGCATGTTTACTGTATATTCTCCTTTTTTATCACTTTGTATAGTATCAAAAGATTCACCTACTAGTTTTACTTTTTTTGGATTTTCATCATTATGTAAAGCGCTCATTTTTGCAGCTGAATCATTTTCTTTGTGTTTTTTCTTTTCTTGAGCTATACGCGACTGTCTTTCATAAACAGCATCTTGTGGATCTTCGCCTTCATTTAAAAATTTTGAATCTTCACCGTTTGCTTTAATATCTTTTATTTCTGCTTCAATACGCTCTACTAAAGCTTCATCATGACCCATTAACGGAGTACCCATTAATGCTCTTCTTCTAGCGTTTCTACTACCAAAAATACCCATACCAGCCATTTGTGCTGATGGATCAAATGTAGGCATACTAGCATCCATTACCATTTGTGACATATCACCTACCATACCACTACCTGTGGGTTGAGCAGCGCCCTGCATTGCTAAGTTAGCTTGTCCAGCAGCTGCTTGTTGAGCAGCCATAGCATTAGCATTTGTTAAAGCGTTTATACTAGGATTACCACCCATAGCGCCAAACATCTGACCTATTGCACCTATTGCTCCGAATTTTATTGCACTATTGCTCATCTTGTTTTGTCTTTGTTTAAATTATAAATAGCTTTTGTCATAACTTTGTCCATATATGATGTGCCAGTTACTATTTTATTTCTACTAGCTACATTTATATCTTCATCGCCTAACATTATTCTATATATACGTTTTATTAGTTGTTTACCTTTAAATGAAACTTTATATATATTATACTTTTGAGTTGTTCTATTTCTATTACGCCAAACAACTATCCAATTATTTTGTATTAATTTATTCCAGCGTCTATTATTCCAACTATAAGTATATGTTCCTGTTTTAAAATCTTTTATTGTAAATAAATCTATACAGTCAAGATATATTAATAATTCTAAATCACTATCAGTTAAATCATTATTTTTACAAGCCCATTTACGTATTATACGATAATGTTTCATTAAGTTTAAATTCTTAATATCATCAGCGCTTATTTTCATAGTACTATAACTACATCTTGAGCTTTTATAACATGATAGTTATTTTTATTTATTTCTATAATATGACCAGCATGTCTATCAAAAAATATTTTATCACCTTCATTTACTCCATTTACCTCTGAACCTACAGATACTACACTAGCTTCTACATATCTAATATCTTCTCTTTGGTTTTCTGCAAGAAGTAAACCACCTTTTGTTTTAGTAGTTCCTTCTTTTACTTTTTTTATTACTAAATTTCTACCTATTGCTTTCATTAATTCTAATATTATTAATTACACAATCGGTTGATAAAATAGTAGTTGCTACTGAAGCTGCGTTTTGAAGAGCGCTTTTTGTAACTAACAACGGATCAATAATACCGTTATTAATCATGTGTACCATATTTCCTGTAACTACGTCAATACCATGACCGTCTTCACCAGATATTGTTATTTCTTCATATCCAGCGTTTTCAAGTATTGTTTTATAAGGAGACATTATTGCTTGTGATAAAACTTTTTCACCTTCATTTTTTGATTCTATTTCAAGAGAAGCATTTAATAAAGCAACACCGCCACCTGGAACAATTCCTTCTTTTATAGCAGCTTTAGTAGCACATATAGCGTCTTCAACTCTGTCTTGTTTTTCTTTTAATTCAATATCAGAATTAGCGCCTATTTTTACTATAGCAATTTTAGCAGCCAACATGGCTAATCTTTTTTCTAACTTAATAACCTCGTTTGCTGAATTTTTTTGTAATAATTTTTTGTTTATACTTTCTATTACTTTTTTAACATCTTCTGATGTTTCACCTACTTGTATAATAGTTTCACTATATGTTGTAATACTTTTATCACAAGTTCCAAGATACTCTATTTTTATTAAATCTAAGTCATCACCTAAATCTTCATTTATTATAGTAGCGCCTGTTAATAAAGATAAATCATCAAACATTTGTTTTCTATTAACACCATATGTCGGTGCGTCAACTACATTGACTTTTATATTACCTTTTATTTTATTCATAGCTAGAGCCGATAAAACACCTTGTTCTAAGTCGCCAATAATAAGCAAAGGTTTATTGTTTTTTATAACGTACTCTAGCACTGTTTGGATTTGTCTTATTGTATCAACTGGTGATTCAATTAACAGTACTAATGGATTTTCTAATTCAGCGGACTTTGTTTCTTTATTTGTTATAAAATGTGAGTTTTTAAGTCCTTTATCGTATTGAGCTCCTTCTACAAACTGTATTTCAGTTTTACCTATAGGTGATGGTTCCATCATTACAACACCTGTAAGATCTACACTTCTAAATGCATCGGCAATTAACTTACCAAGTTCTTTATCATTGTTTGTAGATATAGTAGCTATTTGATCTATCATTTCACCTTTAACAGGCATTGCAATAGATTCTAAATATTTTATTACTTTTTTAACAGCTTTGTTTATACCTTCTTTTAATAATCTAGAATTAGATTTATTAGATATTTTATATGCTTCTTTTAATATATTGTAAGCTAGTATTGTAGCTGTGGTTGTTCCGTCTCCGGCTTCTTTTACTGTTTTGCGAGCAGCTTCTTTTAAAAGTGTAGCGCCCATGTTTTCTACAGGATCTAACAGTGTTACTGAATCAGCTACTGTAACACCATCTTTTGTTATTATTGGTTTACCTGTAGCATCTTCTAAAATAACACACTTACCGCTAGCTCCTAGTGTGGAGCTAACAGCTTGTGTAAGTTTTGTTATACCCTTAAATATTTGTTCCCTAGCTTCGTTACCAAAGTTAAGGTTTTTGACTATAGCGTCTGACATAATTTAATTGTATTTAATTTAATTGTTATTCAAAGGTTTTCACGACTTTTGGCCCTTTTAAAAAATCTATTTTTTTAGCATAGTGCTCTACTGATCCATCAATAGCAGCCTCTGCTCCTTCAATAGTTTCTCTACGAGTTACGTCGTGCCAAGTATCTTCATTTGGATCTTGGTATTCAGTTTGATAAAAACCGTTAGGTAATTGGGTTATTCTCCAGTTCTTTTTTTCTGAAAGATGTTTCCAAAGGTTAATGGTTTCTTCTGAAATTTGTGGTTGACTATTCCACGTTCTAGTCTGATAATAAAACGTCATAATTTTGGTTTTAAGTTTATATTTGGTTTATTGCTCTACCCGAGCCGGGTATATGTTTATAGTTACTGGTTTTATATATATTTTACTTTATTTGGCTTATTAAACCATTAGATACAGTTACTGTTACTGAGCTTTTACCGCTTGTAGCTGTAAAACTACCACTAGCACCGCTTACAGAAGCGTCGCTACCATCAGCACCATCAGCACCAGCTGGACCTTGTGGACCAGTTGCTCCTGTCGCACCAGTATCACCTTTGTCGCCTTTTGCTCCGGTAGCACCTGTAGCACCCGTATCTCCTTTATCACCTTTTGCACCTTGTGATGCAGCAGAAGTAGAATCACTACCAAATGCGTCTTTTATAAATGTGTGTAGTTCTTCTACATCAAGCCTTAAATCTTCTACTTGTTTTAATAAAAACTTATTTGTTTGATAAACACCATTATCATTAAATAAATCACTAATATCTGTTAGTGCTGTTAGTTCGTCTGATATTTCTTTAGAAACAGTTATTTCACCATCTCCACCCTTAGAAGCTGCTTGACCTGAACTACCTTGTTTAAATAATTTTTTACCTCTTATACTGCTATTTATAGTTGCCATAATTATTTATTTTCAAATTCTATTATTATACTGGCTACTGTTCCTCTCCAATATTGACCTGTTGCACTTTTAGAATAAGCAAATCTAAGTCTATCACCTTTTGCAAAACTTACATCAGGCGAATATTCAATATAACTACCATCAGCACTAGCATTAGAAGGTGTTAATTCACCAGATGTAGCAGCTGCGCTACCATTTTTTACAACTCTTAACTGTGTAGTAAAAGGCCCAGTAAAAGTACCTGACACATGCATCATCATTATATATTTTACCGTACCAGCTGTAGGACATGCGAAATGATTATAATATTGACTAGATGTAGAGTCGATTATATAATTCAAAGGTATATTAATATAACTAGTTGTGCTAGTATCATCTGACCAATTGGCATTTATTATTGTCTGTGAATTTTTAAAGAAAGCATCTACAGTTTGTAAATTAGCAGGAGTTGCACTAGCGTTTTCTCCTTCATCATCTACAATTATAAATTTTTCAATAGTATTACTACTAGTATCTATTGCTCCGAGTTCATTAAGGTCTAATGATAAACCTGTTGATGTTGAATCTAAACCAGAACTTAATGTAATTTCTGTTAAGTCTAGATCAATATCGATTGTGCCACTTCCTGTTATTGGAGAACCTGATACATCTAATCCTGTTCCTACAGTTACAGCTACAGAAGTTACTGAGCCATTACCTGTTCCAGCACCTATATCAGATCTAACTTCAGCACCTGTTCTATATTTTACAATACCACTATCGCTTACTAAAAACTTATCTGTGTCAGATGAAGCGTTAGCAATACTTCCTATTTGAAGTGTAGTTCCTACTTTAACATCTCCATTTACATCAAGCATCCTTGATGGTGTTGCTGTACTTATGCCTACAAAACCATAACCATCTATAGTCATATAAGTTTGTAAATCTCCATTGTCATCTGATACTTTAAACGACATATTAGAACCATTAGGATTTACGTCATCATCTAAAAGTTGTATTTCACCACGAGTTATTTCAACACCAAAGTCACCAATACCTTTAAATATTAGTTTATTACTATCTGATGGGCTACTAGTTCCGTCTGCGCGTATAGTTAGTGTCCCTGCGACTTCTGAATTATTTAATAAATTTATCGCCATTTAATTTAATTTGATTTGTTATTAACCTACGTATGTAAGTAATACTCTATAAGCTGAATCTGCTACTGTTCCTGCAAAAGCTATATTTAATGAGGCTGTTCCATAAGTTGCACCACCTGCGCTAACACCTCTTGTTACATCAGCAAACACTGTTTGACCAGCAGTAGCTCCAGATGTTGAAGCATCTATTACTTCACATTTAACATTTACCGCTGTTTTACCAGCTCCGAATACATTACTATTTGCTACGTTAACTGCGAAGGTTGTTAAACCACCTGCGGCAGCTTTACTTACATAAGCCAAACCACTGTTAAGTAATATACTTACGCCAAGAGCTCCAGTATCTGTTGAAGCAATTGTAACTTCAGTGGCACTATTTCTTGTTAATGTTATGTTTGAACCAGCTGTTAACTGAACAACTGAATCATCAGTTCCTGATGTAGACGTAAGATTTAAATCTACATTACTACCATCTTGCGTAGCATTTAAATCGTATGTTTCATCTGTATTAGTTGTATAAGAAGGTACGTCCCACGTATTATCTTTACTTAAAAATCTTGTACTTGTATCAGAAGTACCATTTACAGCACTTAAATCTGCGGTTACTGTTACTGCGCCTGTTGTTGCTGAGTTTGGTGTTAAGTTAATATAAGTACCATCAGTTGTTGTAACACTGTTTACAACTACACCTTGAGATACTAGTGACCAGTCTGAACAAACGGAAGCATCAGCATCTGCCGCTGAAACACCTATTACTGCATCACCAACATCTAAGAAGCTAGTAGTTGCACAAGTACCAGTACCACCATCACCGTAGAAATTACCACCAGTATTTGCTACTACATAGTAATCACCAACCGCTACTGCAACCCTAGCTGCAGAAGGATTAAAGTTAGAACCAGTTAATTGATATAAGTAAGAACCTGCGTTAGTACCTGATAATATTAAACCACTATCAGCTCTAAATGTTCCTTTAAATGTTAAACCACCAGAAACTAAACCATCAACATATCCTTTTGATGCTGCATCTGTATTTGCACTTGGAGTTGCTGGTATTGTTACTTGACCAGCGAAACTTGATTGACCTCCACCTGCTACTGTTAATTCACCAGTTATTGTAACATCATCTGGTAAACCAAACACATAAGCGTCTTCTGATGTTCCTGTTACTGTTACTTCATTACTTGTTCCACTAAACGTTATTGTATCTTGCGCGGTTCCAGAACCGTTTTTAAATAATTTTAAATCAGTACTACCAGCTGCTTTATCTAATACATAAGTATTTTGGGTATTAGTATCTGACCACGGTACGTTTACAACAGCTTGATCACTAGAATTAAATTGAATACCGTAAGTACGATTAGCTGTACTTGACACGGTCTCTGCAGCGGTATCTTGTTGAGTGTCTGAAAACAGTTTCATTAAACCTAGTACAGAAGAAGTTGCTGCACTATATTCCGTGTTTGTATCAGTCCAAGGTACGTTAACTACTAGTTGATCACTACTGTTAGCTTGAATACCATATGTTCTAGAACTTGTAGAAGTTACAGAGTTAGCTGCTTCGTCTTGTTGTGTATCAGAAAATAATTTTCCAAGACCTAGTACAGACGATGTCATCATACTGTACTCTGTGTTAGTATCTGTCCATGGAACGTTTACTAACATCTGGTTACTACTATTTAACTGTATTTTATAAGATCTACTTGCTGTACTTGTTACAGTATTACCAGCTGTTGTTTGTTCTGTATCACTACCTAGTTTTACTAAACCAAGAGCAGAAGCAGTAGCTACGCTATATTCTGTGTTTGGAGAAGTAATTGTCATTTTATATGGATCACTTGTAGTACCTGAACCTGAAATATTAGTTCCTAATGCTCCTGTAGCTGCAGCAAATTCAACAAACACTCCGTTGCTTATTGTTACATCGTCTGCAGAACCTTCATCGTCTCTTAATATCCAGTTACTCATACCACCAGTCATGGATACAAATGCTGATCCATTCCAGAAATACATATCTGTACTACCTCCTGTATTGTTATAGTACATTTGACCTTCGCTTGGTGAGCCGGGTTCTGTTCCTAAGTTTTCTATTACCGGTGCGATTAATTGATTCTGATTAAAATCTACCGAATTTAAAAATTCTATTGCCATTGTTGTGTTAGTTTAAAAATGCTTTACCAGCAAATGTTGCTGAAAAAGCTACTGTTAATTCATTATCGTTTATATATGTTACATCTCCAAACACCGAGCTATCAGCAGTATCTACTACTGATACAGATGGAAATTTACCTAAATTATGCACTATAGTCCATGTCGATGCTGGTACACCTTGTGTAAATACAAATGTTTTATCACCGGCTAATGAAAAGGCTGCAAAGTCGTAATATTTAGTTTTTTCTAAACTACCGTTACCTCCTTTATAACTTAATGATAAAACTGATGTAGTTGTTCCCGATGTAAAAGCATCTATGGTATAGTGACCAAAGTTGCTAATACCGTTTTGTTCACTGATTAATATTTCAGAATTTACTAAGTATGTTAAAAAAGGTACTACATTTTGTCCACCAGCATCAGTATTATTTATTGTTAAACTACTTATTGATGAAAAATTAGTACCATCTGCTACACCTGTAAACTCTCCAGTATTAGCTGCGTCTGGATTAAATTTGTAAACCATTTGAGCTGAAACAGAGATTTTACCATTTATATTTAAATATTCGGCAACTGCTTTAGCTGTAAATTGTTTAGTGTTTCTTGTTGCTGAGTCCGTTCCTATCCACGCATCGTTATCAGTAACAGTAGTATCGTACGGGTACGAACGTATTCTAGCCATATTTTATTTGTTATGTATATATTCTTATTTCAAAAGAACCATTTTGAATAGCATTATCTATACCTCCAGTTGTTATTCTAATTACAGTTGAACTTGTTCGTGACCATTGTGGAGGAGTATTACCACCACCATTATCAATACCGTTGTTATTAAACACTAATGTTTTATTAGCTGTAAATATTGAACTGCTTGCTGTTACCTCGTATGTTCCTCCAGATACATAACTCCATGTAAACGTTGCTCCTGTAGTATTTTGTACCACCGTTGCAACTGGAGCACCTGAAGTTTGGGTAAGTAAAGCTACGTATGAAGTATAAGCAGCAGTAGCATCTGCAAAACCAGCAATGCTATCTACTGTAAAATTTTTTGTTAGATTTATCGTATTACCGCTAGAGTCTTTTGTAACCTGTGTTCCTGGTACCATGTCTCCTGAAGAAGGTGTTCCGATCGGATATGATGAGATGTCTGCCATTTGTTTAAATTTATTTGTCTATAATCTATATACTCACACAAAAAAGAGTAAATTTACAAAAACCTGTGTAATATAGTATATCTATTATATAATACCTTACTCCTATCTAGATATTATACGTAGTATAATATCATAAGGGGAAGAGGATTTAAAAAAGTTGTTGCAAATAGAGAGGTATAGTGTCCCCCCTACCCGTTTTTACCTTCGTTTTTTATGTAAAAGCCCTTTTTTTTGGCCAGTCTGGCCTTTTTTTAGGTATTTTGCATGAAACTTTTTACGTTTATACTTTTCGAAAGTTAATACAATGATACTTAGATAATATTAATGTAACAAAAAAAATAATTACAATGCATAACACACTTGAAAAACTATCAAATTACTTATCTAAATTTTTATTCATACTATTTATAATTTCTTTTATAAATATTATAATTCACATTATGACATTATGACACAATGTGCAATGACATTATGACATTTACAATAAGTAAACAAATTAACACTTTCGAACGTTAATACTAATACAACTAGATAATAATATAAATAATAAATAAATAATAACTTAAATTCTAAATTATGACAAATACAATTAACTCAAAAAGATTTGTAATTCGCAAATCTCTAATCGGAAAAGATACAACTATTAATGTTGAATTCAAAAATGGTAAATCATGTACTTATAATCATGACGAAGTGTATAACATTATGAAATCTACACTTGAAAAATTACCTTGTTTTATCAAATATAACTCTTACACAAGTTCAACTAATGTACCTGTAAAAGTTAGAAATGTAGTCGAAGTGTCAACTCCTGAAACTGTATAGTGATGGAGTTTGTCGATTACCCTAAAGATAAAATACAAGCTAAGCTTATTCAAGCGCAAGAGTTTGAAGCTAAATATGGCGCAAATGATACAAGTCGTGGCTGGATTAAGTGGTGCACAGATATTAACTATCGTAAGCGCGAGTGGCAATGGCGACAAAACATTGCTAAGTGGCACGCGAATAAAAATAAAATATGAAGAAAGATTTATATAGATTTGCTAAAGCAAGAAAGAATAAGCGTAAGGAATTTTATAGATTAAGCGCTGAAGAAATAAAAATGGTAGAATATATCTATTATTCGAAATTTAATACGAATAACTCTAGATAATATAATAAATAATAAATATGAATACAATTAAATTTACTACTAAAACTACTTGTTTACTTAACGGTATACCTTATAGAGCTTATAATGTCGGTGATCTACCTAACTCATTTGGCTTTAAAGAAATATATCTTGGTCAAGATGAAGATGGTGTTGACCAATTTAAATTTGGCAAAGCAGAATGGTTTAACTTAAAAGGATTGACATGGCTACCAGCGTAACTAACATGAAAGAATTATGTGAATATGTAGCTAACAAGCGTAAAGCTCGTTCACATCAGCATGCAGAAACTATAAGAATCTATGGTGCATGTAGAGGTATGGGTAATAGAAGATACAAACTACCGCAAAAATCTTCTTGGCCTAAACAACATAAAGCGGCATACAATAAAATATGGAGATAAATGAAATGGTTTATCTTGATGAGATAGACGAATATGTAACAAAAGAAGAATATCTAAAATATTTAGATTATATAAATAATAATAACTTTCAAACTAATACTTAAATATAATGAAAATAAATAAAAATCTACGTAGAGTTGTAGTAACTCTCGTGCTTATCGGTGCAGGATTTGTATATGGTAAGCAAACTGGTGAGCAAGAAATATTAAATAGATGGGAAGATAGATGGTTTACTTCTGAATGGTATGACACTAAAACTATTGAAGAGTTTCTATATGATACTCAATGGGAAAACCTCGGTCAAGAACTTAATGCTTACGAAGATTAATCGAAACATAATACGAATCAAGTCAGATAATAATATAAAATAAATAAATATGTATTGTAGATGTGGAAACACTGTGCACCCAGTGCGTTTAGAATTAGGTTATAAAAATTGTGTTAGTTGTAGTACTACTAAAACTTACTCATACGTACCTATTATCACCCATAAAACTGGTAATACTATACAAATAGTATCGCAGGAAGTTTCCGCATCAGTACATAAAGCATGGAGGCGTAAATAATATGAGATATAATTTTGAAACATCACAAGAAGAAGTATTACATTTCTTGTACCTTAGAATACAAGAGTTAACAAAACAAAATAACATTTTAAGAAAAACAGTAGAAATATATAAATATAATGACAAAAAAAGGTAGAAAATACGTGTATGTACTCGATTTTGAAGACGGTAGAGTATATAGATATGATGTGTGGATAGATTCACATGATGACATAGTGTCATACTTAGATGATATGGGACACTCAATGGGTAACTGTGAATGGATGGTTACAAGATTTAAACGAGTAATAAAATAAATATGGACAGTAGAAAAGCATATGAGCAAATGCAAGATGAAATGATTGACAAAGAATCAGCTTATCTTTGCACTGAAATAGAACGTGCATTAGACAGAATCATTAACTATACAGATATGTTAGATGAAAGTTCTTTCAATAAAATAAAAGCATCAGCCATTAAATTATTAAAAGAATGGCACTTGTAATCATTGATAGATAGTTAGACGAGTAGGTTAATTAGAGTGGTGCTACGGTACTAAGGTGCAGGTTCGACTCCTGCCACCACTA
>Ga0209348_1000087_pt1 | contig 57783 bp, 82 predicted proteins | sample ETNvirenome_2_30_FD_184065 | JGI IMG/M metagenome (GOLD analysis project Ga0209348, IMG submission 184065) | Marine viral communities from the Pacific Ocean - ETNP_2_30 (SPAdes) (version 2) | ecosystem: Environmental > Aquatic > Marine > Oceanic | place: Pacific Ocean | collected 2013-06-22 | reverse complement strand
TTTTATATACTAAACAAATATACACTTTACAAACAAAACTAAACTCAAACTGGATAATATAATAAACAAATACTAATACTTAAATATAATAACTATGCAAAATTCAATTCAATCAAAAAGATTCGTCATCAGAAAATCTCTAATAGGTCAAAATACTATTATCGAAGTTACTTTCAAATCTGGAAAAACTTTCAAATACAATCACGATAAAGTGTATGAACTAATGAAAGACAATTTATCCAAACTAAATTGCTGGGAAAAATATAAATCTTACACTTCATCAACTTCAATTCCCAAAGTTGTACAAAATGTTGAAGTCATATAATTGACTTCTTCATATTGAACTGAACTTGAAGTGGTCTCTGGACACTAAGTAACCAATCTTAGTTTTAATAAGACAAAGTATCCCAGGTGTAAACGCACCACTCATTCAGTTAAAACTCGCGCGTTGAAATGTGTACATCACGAGTATAAATAATGTTGAACAGATAATTGTCACAATGGTTAATGTGAGTTCGATTCTCACCGTGACTACTACTAACTTTTTAAAATATATAATTATGACTACATACTCTTACACACTACTGAAAATAAGCTGGAGAATGTTCAACAAACATTTCACTGAACTAACTAAAGATCAACAAGAAAAAGTAATAGAAAGATATTACGATTACTACTAACTTATTAAAACTATTAACTATGCAATATATACTCACTTGCCCTAATGGCAAAAAAATAGATATGACTAGCGATATACTCAAACAATGGAAAGGTGAGATAACTCGTGAAGATGTCACAAACAAAATTCAATTTCTAAAGGATAATAATATAAAATAATTATGCGTAAATTCAATCACTACACAATTCTAAAAATAGTCGTTTATGGCTATATAACATTAGCATCACTCGGTATTATTGGTTTAATAGTTCAATTTGCAACAGGTGATTTAAACGCTGACTTTGGAATGTTCTAAAATAACTAACTATGCAATACAGAGATATAAATTATGACTACAACGAGTGGACTACTCACACTGGTAAACCAGCAAGTGGTTATTCATGCGAAGCTTTCGGTGAGTTTCCATACTATGTTACTAGATTAACTTCACAAACCGAACAAGAAATGAAAGAGCGTATCGATGACTTTCTTGACCACAAGGCGGAATATGAAGCTAGACGTGAACTTTCTAATCAAGCGGCGCAATCGTTTTATAACTCTATGGGTCAATACAAAGGCGATTAATATGAAAAGAGACTTATATAAATATCAAAGAGCTAGAAGTATTCGTAACCGTAAGGTTATTTCTAAAATTACTAAAGCTGAAATTGAAGCGATTGAGCGTGAATACTACGATCGATTCAACTCAGAACTATCTTCATGGGTAGGCGAGATGTATTAAATTACAAACAAATTAAAATATCCTTTGGATAATATAATAAATAATAAACTATGCAATCAATTAAATTCTATAAAAAATACGACACTCATCTAGCTAAACTTGGCGATGTTGAGTATAAAGGCTATAATATCGGCGATCTACCTCCATCATTTGGTTTTATTACTAATTCAGCCGGACAAGAAGGTAAATCACATTGGTTTAACTACAAAGGTTTAACTTACATTGAAAAAACCGATTTGCCATGGTAGTTAAAAATATGCGAGAACTGCTCACCTATGTTGAAGAGCAAAAGAAACTGCGAGCGGCGGAGCATAGACGTCGCCACGCACACGACGGATTGTGCAGTGGACTAACTGACAAAGAATATATGCGCTACGAAATAAGTGGCAAAAAGACTTATTCTAAGTCAAGAAAGTTCACACACAACCGTATGTGGAAAGAAACAAGTAAACAATACTCAGTTAATCAACTAAAACAAATAGCAAAATCATGAGTAAAATGAAAGAACTAGAAGATATGGCGACATGGATCGCTGATTCTATCGACGATAGCATTATCTCTAATACAGAGTGGGCTATGGACGGAACTAGCTTTGATGAGCTTGAAGGTGATGATTACCTGCGAGCACAAGAAGCTATAGCAGCTAAAACTGTTGAAATACTATACAACAGGTGGTTTACAAACAAAAAACAATAGCTACTGGATAATATAATAAACAAAAATAAACAAATATGTATTGTAGATGCGGTAAATCTGTGCACCCTGTGCGAATAGACTTAGGTTACAAAACTTGTGTCGAGTGTTCAACCACTCAAACTTACAGCTATGTACCTATCATCGAGCACAAGACAGGCAATACTATTCAAATCGTCAGCCAAGAAGTATCAGCTAGTGTGCACAGAGCTTGGCGACGTAAGTAGTTGGAAGGTGCTGCTGTTAGCGGCAGACTACATAATAGCCACAATAAGAAATGCTTCTTAGCGGAAGATGCCGGCAGACCGGCGTTGTGGCAGAGAGGCGGCGGCATACTGGTAAATGCTGTGTTTTGTAGAAGTAATCTGAACTCCAAGGAGTACAAAGCACAACATGAAAAGCTCGGATAAAGCATAATACTAGTTAGTACCGGTCCGAGACTGGTGCCTCTCATAAGGGCGTGAAATGGTTAGCGAGATAGTATCTTAGCCAATATACAGATTGACAAGATAAACTCAAACGCAGGTTCGATTCCTGCCACGTCCACTATGGATAAATATGACACTTTTATATGGTTAGCGATATTCTACACTGTGTTAATACTAGTGTGGTTTTTACACTAATCACAAACAAAATTCATTATCTAATGGATAATATATACGATTATGACTAAAATTAAAACACTTAAACAACGGCTTAAACCAGAAGTTAAAGCAAAGCTTGAGTCTAACGACCGTAAATACTCTGCAGCAGTGCGTGAGTTGTTTATCAAACTAGACAAAACTATCTTTGTTTCTAGCTTAACATTGGAAGATGTTCGTATGCTCCATATATTTTCTAACGATACATATACGGATAAAGACGGATTTGAACTAATGTGGTGTGAGCATATATTTGAAAACAATGACTGATACAACTAAATTACAAGCGCACGATAAAGCTTTTGCAAATATGCATCAGTTATCTATCGAAATGGCTCAAACCAGACTTCAACTAGAAGGCAAGGTGTCAAGTATATTTGACGAAGAGCAATTACAAGCTACATTGAATTCTCAACTAAGAGACTTCGATGCATGGAATTATATAGCAACTTTAATAGAAAAAGATTATGGAAAACACACCTACGTTGATGAGATCCTTGGGTCTCAAAGAGATTACGACTTCGCGGCAGAAGGCTAATGGTACAAGGGCTTTTGAAGCTCCGTTTAAAATACGTAGAAAACCAGTGAGATTTTATTCTTACAAAAGTGGTTACGTAAGAATTGATAGAAACACTCACACGTTGTACCAAATAAACAAGACGTATGACGTTGATTATAAGGTAGTTATGCACAACGGTGAATTTTACCAGTGCAAAAACCGGCGACGTATAAAAATATATAATGAAGAATCTAGACTAAACTACATTATAAATTATATAATAAAGAACTATTTTAAATGGAATAACAATGACAGATAATAAATTAAAACTAGACGAAGAACTTGTGCGGCAATTGCTTGCAGAAGACAATGTAACTGTAGCTGAAGACACTAGCTTTGCTATTATGCTTGAGCGCGCTAAAGATCATTTTGAATTTGAAATTACAGATGGTTGGAATAAAAACCCGGATATGATGTTCTACACAGAAACAACATCTGATGGTTATGAAGTGTGGATTGCTACAGATGATGACAGACATCCGTCAATTAACGAAGACGTATACTATTATGAAACCGATTGGCTTGAAAAAATGGAAGACGCTATGACAGATGGTATGACTATTTACTTTCAAGAACTCAATGATGATAACTACGAATTTGAAGAAGTTGTACAAAATGTATACGAAGAGTACTACAATGACAAAAGACAAGAACTAATTGAAAAGCTAATTGACGACGGATATGAGTGGGAAGAAGACGAATGATACAGGTCAAAAACCATTACCAAAATGGTATGATGGTGCTATATACACTAAATGGGAAACGGTAACTAACCCATTTTCAGGTCAATCAGAGTTGTTATCGCCTAATGAAGTTGCGATGTATGACTTAATTATGGGTTTAACTATGACACTTGAGCGTACAGGTTTTAGATCAGAAAAGCTAATGAAAGATCATAGAAGAGGTCTTGAATGGTTTAGATCAGCAAACCCTGAAGCATATATGACACTATTAGATTAGTGTCTAAATAGGCGTAACGGTTGTCGCACACAAGACGTACGGGTTGTGCACGTAGGTTCGATTCCTGCAACGCCTTCTAACTTTAAAATTAATTATTATGCCTAACATGAGTTATTGCCGTTTCGAAAATACGGTAAAAGACATGCAAGATTGTTTAAATGCAATCGAAGATCGTGAAGTAAACGATCTAAGCGACTACGAAGTCAGAGCTTTACAGCATTTTTTAGAGCTAGGTAAAGTTATTGTAGACTATGAAAATGATATTGAAGAAATACTAGAACAAAATGACTATCAACAAAGATAAACACATATGGGAAGGTTGGACCGTCGGTTGTTTTATTGACGATTTAGAACCATTTTTTAATCAGTGCGGACCATTTATGGATAAGCACAGTCTTAAGCTTTGGGTTCGGCAAAACCAACCTTATTACAAGAAACATATACCAGAAGTATACAATTACTTCTTAAAAAAATCAGGATTATAATGGGATTTACCGAGACAAAATTCAAAACAATTAAATTAACAGAAGGCGACGCTACTTTTGTGCACTATGTACTACGTATGTATGCTCAACAAACACCTGGGCTTGACAGCGATGACAAAGCAGAAATAAAAGAAGTCGCAGCTAAATTTAAATAATATGGCAACAAGAAACTTAACAATGGTTGTAGATCGAAAGCATGCTGAGAGATCAGAGCTTGGTTTTGCAGATTATCCTTGTGTATTTAATGACAAAAGCTACGTGAATATGTATCTACATCACGATGGTTATCCTGAGTGGCAAGCTGTACAAATAGCAAATTGGCTTCACGCTAATCCAACTAGTGACGGTAGCCGCTTAGCTGCTAAATTAGTACACGATATGTACTATGACAGTTGCTATCTATATGATGACCCAATGCGTATTGACCATCAATATACTTATATTATATGGTCAGGTAAAAAAGACAGATGGGTTAGCTGTTGGGATAACTACAGCAGTAGCAATGTTTTTGTACTAAAACCAGAGAAAATTATATCTAAGTATATGGACGATATGGATTACACTGATTTTGCTAATAATGAAACTAGATATCACGAAAATAACGAGTCAAATCTAGTTAATCTTTCACACGCAAACGCAACCAAAATAATTGATATACTAAAAAATAGTATTAAATGACTAAAAAAGAACTAGATTATTTAGCAGAAAAGGTAGCAGATGCTGTTGTTCGTAAGATGTTTAACTCTGACGAATTTGAAGTGTCTGCTATGCCTGCTGCTACAGATGAACAAATGATTGTAGCTGAGATGGCTAGACTTATGACGCTAATGTCACAGTATGAAGATACTGAAGAGTACGAAAAAGCAGCTATAATCAGAAATAAAATTAGTAAATTAGAAAATATAATAAGAAAATTATGATAAAACCTATGTTGGCTCATAAAGTTAATGATAAAAAAATTGACTTTACCGAGCCTGTATTTATACAACCTAAGCTTGACGGCGTGCGTTGTATCTTTACAAAAGATGGAGCGTACTCACGTACGGGTAAACAGTTCCATAATCTACAACATCTTGAGCTACGACTTAAAGGATTTTTTAAACTAAATCCAGATGTTCAGCTTGACGGTGAGCTGTATAATCATGCTCTAAGAGACGATTTCGAGCAAATCATATCATTAGTCAGAAAACAAAAACCAACTGACGATGATCGTTTAAACGCGCGAAAACTCATACAATACCACGTATATGACTACATTGTTCCGTTTATTGGTTATGAGGCTAGACTTAAATGGCTAATGTCAAATAAAGTCTTGTGGTGGGGTAATGTAATTATGCCTGTTGAGACTCACAGAGTGTACAAGTATGAAGAAGCTGCTAATATGCATTATGATGGCTTTCTAAAGCAAGGTTACGAAGGTTCTATACTAAGACTCAATGGCGCTTACGAGCAAAAACGTAGCTACAACCTACAAAAATTCAAAGACTTTAGCGATGATGAAGCTACAATTGTCGGTTATGAAGCTGGTAAAGGTAAACGTACTGGTACGCTTGGTAAATTCTTCATGATGGACGACAACGGTATTGAGTTTGGTTGTCCACCGGGTAAAGGTTACAACTACAAAGATCTAGCTAATATACTAGATAATGTACACGACTATATTGGTAAACGTGCTACATTTACTTATTTCGAGCGAACTAAAGCAGGTAATTATCGTCACCCGTTGTTTAAATGTATTCGCGATTATGAGTAATTTTATAATATATTATAGTAATATGTGGCTTGAACAAGCTATAAAAGATAATGATTGTAAAACAGAAAAAGAATTATACGAACAAACTTTGCAACTATGAATGATTCATTAGCAGATAGATATTTTAATATAATAAAAAAACAAATTAAAGATGAGCAAACTTATTTGGAAGCTATACGCTCAAAACATGATAAGCGAAGAAGTAGCAAACATCTTGTTGGATAAATTATACGAATGAATATATTTTATCTAGATCGAGATCCTTACAAAGCTGCTAGTTATTTTTATGACAAGCATAAAGTAAAGATGATATTAGAATCCGCTCAAATGCTTTGCACGGCTCATCACGTGTATGGTAATCCTGACGATGTGCCATATAGGCAGGCGCATCTAAACCATCCGTCAACGATATGGGCTAGAGAAAGCAGACCAAATTATTTTTGGTTATACGAGCACATGATAGCATTAGGGCAAGAGTATACAAAACGCTATGGTAAAATACATATGACCATAGATAAGTGCAGGTTTGCACTAAGCTTTTGTCCTGATGGTATCACTTCTGAGCAGTTTACAGAACCGCCGCAATGTATGCCTGACGAGTACAAAGTACCCGGATGTAGCATAACTGCCTATTGGAATTATTACGAACAAGACAAATATAAAGTAGCAAACAAATATGAGCAAATCATTGTACGACCACTTGATCAGCGTAAATTATATGAATATAGCGCATAAGATCAAAAGTTTTCAAAAAAAGAAACAAAAACCTAAAGATAATGGGAAAAACAAAAGAGTTATTTACTAAATTAAGAGAAGAGGAATTTTTAAAAGAACACATAATTGTGTGTACTTTAAAACCTGAAAAGGCTGTGACAACAGCCCCTAATAATAAGGAGTAATAGGCTAATGTCACAAGACAGAAACTTAAAATTTCTAAACAACAACCGCATCGTGTACAGGCGAGATCCAATAACGGACAAGCCAGATGAAGTACACGACTGGGGTGTGGTGTATTACAACGGTACTCATGAGTGCTATGAGTTGTTTAGAACTAGAGCCAAAATTACAACTTATAAATCTCTTAAATGGCATTTGCTTGTATTGTGGTATTTAAACCCTCAGCTTGATCAAGATAAGTTTGAGTATATCGCAAGACATTTAGTAAATAAAGCTAATGGCTTTGTTACATTTAATGTATCAGAGCAGTTGTTTAAGAACATTATTTATGATGTTAGCATGTATGACTTAGAATATCCGCCAAAAAACAAACTACGTAAGGTTATATTTAACGACACGTGTGGCCTTGAGGTAAGTGAAAAACTAAGTATTGTAGGTAGTATCATAGGTAGATCTAAAGCTGTAGCTGCAGATGATATCTATGATGCTATGCTAACATTAAACGAGGCAAAACAAACTATAACTGTTAAAAAACTAGCTAGTTATTTTGACTGTTCAGCTCGTACTATTTATAGAAACATGACACAAGAACTAAAGAAAGAAAAAGAACTTTTAAACTCACAATTATGAAATATCCAGATGCAGATAAACATTTCTGGGCTAGCATGACAAAAAGCGTGGTAAGAGTAGGGGGCTATTGTCTCTTACCTTTCAACCTTGAAATAGCTATGGCAGTGTTAGTTATATCAGAAGTAGTAGGAATTATAGAAGAGCTAGTATGAGAAAGTACAACATACAAAACTATATTAGGTATAAAGAAGATTTAAAAAAATCTATACCTAAACACGACGCATATGAGACGTTAGAGCGCGAGCAGCTTATAGTCAAATTTATACCGCTAGTAGAAAACCTAGCGCGTAAGTTTTCAACTAGTCAACAAGCTTCAGGCGTGTTAACTATTATGGATCTTATACAAATAGGTAGCGAGTCTTTAATTAAAGCTGTTGACAAGCTTGACTGGGCTGTGTTAAGTGATTCTGATGATATTGAAAAAACTTTAAAATCGTTTTTCAGTAAACGTATTAAAGGTGGTATCAGACGTCGCGTAGATATGCACAGAGGTGATATACGTATACCAGAACATAAAATAAATGAGATACGTAAAAACCCTAAAGATAAAAAAATGGTTGAAATGTTTTTTAATTCTATGTTTTTATCTATAGATGCTCAACCAGCTAACGACGAAGGCGAGCAAATGATACATCAAATAGCAGATAAATCAGAGCCATATAATATAGCTTTGTTAAATAGTTATTTGAAAAGCTTGTTGTTAAAACACTTAAACACAAAAGAATATGAAGTGTTACGATTAAGCTACGGACTTGACTGCGATAAGCATACAGCTAAACAAATCGCAGCTAAATTAAAGATAGATGGTGTTAGTAATTATGTACGCATAAGTGAGCTAAAAAAGCAAGCTGTACAAAAATTAATTGACAACGTTGATCACTCGCAAGTGATTGACTATCTGTAAGTTAGTGATGTAAAACAGTATATTTGTATGTAATTATATAAGTATACCAAATACCAAAACTTTATGACGTTAAACGAAAAGTTAGCAACAATACAAACTAAGTTTAAATCTAAAAAATCTAGATTTAACTCATTCGGCAAATACTACTTTAGATCAGCCGAAGACATTCTCGAAGCTATTAAACCCTTTGTTAAGGAGCTAAATGTTACTGTTACAATTAACGAAGAATTAGTTGATACAGCAGTATTACAAAGCACAGCAACTATAACTGATGGGACTGACACAATAACTGCAACAGCAGTTGTCGGTGTTGATCTTGAACAGAAAGGTATGCAAATGCCTCAACGATATGGTTCAGCTTCAAGCTACGGTAAGAAGTACGCATTAGGTAATTTATTTCTTATCGATGACACACAAGATAGTGATGCCACAAACAATCATGGCAAATCAACCAAAGATGTTAAACCATCATTATCAGTAAACACGCAAGCGTTTACAAAGGCAACTGAATACTTAAAGTCAGGCGGTGATATAACTGCTATAACTAAAAAGTACAAAGTAAGCCCGGAAGCGTTGGCTAAATTAAAACAAGCAGAAGTTCATGGAACAAAAACAAATATTAAACAAACTGCGCAATGATGAAGATTATTACGGGGAATTTGGTAGACGTTACATTAGTAATAGTGACATATCAGCTCTTCTAAATAATCCTCTCGCTTACGGTCAACCTTCGAAGCCTTCAGCAGCGTTCTTAGTTGGTGGATATTTTCACACCGCAATACTTGAACCAGATAAACTGAAAAAGTATAAGGTAGTTCAGTCATCAACTAGGAACACAAAGGCTTACAAAGAGATATCAGGCGGTGAACTATGTTTATTACAACACGAAGTAGATAAGATCGAATTAATGACAGATAAAATGTTAAGCAACGAAGTTTGCGAAGGTCTTATACGTGGAGAAAACGTAGAATACGAAGTGCCTGCAATAACACAACTTGGAACTAATAAATGGAAAGGCAAAGCTGATATAGTTAATCATGATGAAAAATTAGTGATTGATTTAAAGACTACAGCTAACATAAACAAGTTTCAAAACAGTGCACGTATGTACAATTACGATAGTCAAGCGTACATATATAGTAAACTATTCGGTTATGAAATGTTATTTATTGTTATAGATAAAGAGACACATCAGATCGGATTATTTGATTGCTCAACAGACTTTTACGAGCGTGGCTCTGATAAAGTCGCACGAGCAAACGATGCTTATGATTTGTTTTATAAGCAAGAAGGTTTTGATCCTTCACAATATTTTATTAATAAAACCCTTTAAACCAATTAATATGGCAAGAGCAAGAAAAACTCAAACTAAAGTATGTTCAGTATCAGGTATTGAAACAAATGTAAATAACTTTTACGCGAACCAAAACCATGTTAAAGCTGTAGACAATATACGTCGCAATTCTAATGCAACTAAAGATCAGCTACAGCGTATGTTTAATCAGTTAAATTCTTATGTGTAATGGCTAGTATTTTAGCAACTAGTATTGACCTTACTAAAATACCTAAAGATAAAATTATCGAAGGTAAAAAAGGTAAATACTTACCTATTACTATTACAATTAATGATGAGCCAGATCAGTTCGGCAACAACGGTCCTGTTATTGTACAACAAACTAAGGACGAGCGTGATGCTAAACAAGATAAAGTTTATTTAGGAAACGTAAAAGTAGTATGGACAAACGGAGACAACGTGGCAGCTGCACCTCGAGATGGTGGGCCTGCACCTGTACAACAAGCTGCGGTCGCTCAGGCCGAAGATGATTTACCATTTTAATTAAATGCAGACAACAGAGATCAATGGATTCTTGATTGATGAGTTCAATCAATATGGCCTAAAAGAAGGTAAGACGCAGGGTATCTGCCCCTTATGTTCGCACGACAGGCAACCTAAAAATCAAAAAGCACAATGTGCTTCGTATGATTGGGAACGGGGTCTCGGTACTTGTCACAATTGTAGTACATCATTTCAGTTACACACGTACCAACGTAAAGGTGCTAGTGAAAAAGAGTATGTAAGACCAACATCACCTCCGACTGATGAGTGGAACATACCTAAAACTAAGGTAGCTGAGTGGTTTAAAACAAGAGGTATATCAGCTCAGACTCTCATTGACTTAAAAATCAGTGAGGGTCCTGAGTATATGCCACAAACCGGTAAGACCGAGAATACTATAAAGTTTAATTACTTTATGGGCGATCAGCTTATTAATGTTAAATACAGAGATGGTCGTAAAAACTTTAAGCTATATAAGGGCGCTGAAAAAGTATTTTATAACATCAACAGCATTGTAGGTTATGACACGTGTATAGTTACCGAAGGTGAAATGGACGTGCTAGCTTTACATGAAGCTGGAATTAAAAATACTATATCAGTTCCTAACGGAGCAACACTAACAAACAACAACCTAGATTATCTAGATAACTGTATTGATTACTTTGAAGATAAAGAAAAAGTAATACTTGCAGTTGATCAAGATGATGCTGGTCAAATGCTACAGCAAGAGCTTATACGTAGGCTCGGTGCTGAAGTATGTTTCTTGGTAACCTTCGAAGACTGTAAAGATGCTAATGAATATTTATTAAAGTATGGAAAAGAAAAACTGGCAGAGCGTATTACAAAGGCCAGACCCGTACCCCTTGAAAACGTCACAACTTTCAAAGACATTGAGGACGAAGTTACTGACTTCGTTAAAAATGGTTTCAAGCCCGGTTTCCAAGTCGGCCTTCAGAATTTTGATGATATCTTTTCAACTTACACTGGTCAGTTTATTACTGTTACTGGTATTCCTAGTTCCGGCAAGAGTGATTTTGTCGATCAAATGGTCGTTGGATACAACGCGAACTATGGTTGGAAGACAGCGTTTGCTAGTCCAGAAAATGCGCCAACTTATTTACATGCCCATAAACTAATGCGCAAAACGTGGGGTGACATGCCTACGCGTTCAGATATTGGTGGCGGTAAATGGAATCAAGTTGCAGAGCACGTTAATGACAATTACTTTTTCATTGATATGGATAAGTACAGTCTTGAATCAGTGCTACGTAAAGGTGCTGAGCTTGTTAAGCGTAAAGGTATTAAATGCTTAGTCATTGATCCATTTAATAAGATCAGAGACATTGATTGCAAAACAGAAGACGTAAACAGATACACAATGGAGTATCTAACTAAGATAGAAATGTTTTGTAAGAAGTATGACGTGCTTACGTTTATAGTAGCTCACCCAACTAAAATGTATAAAGATAGTAATGGTAAAATTGAAGAGCCAACTATGTACAACATTAAAGGTGGTGGTGAATGGTACGATGCTAGTTACCATGGTATACTAGTACATAGAGACTACGAAGCAAAGACTGTTAAAGCTAAGATACTTAAAGTTAAGTTTCAAAACTTAGGTGAAAACGGAGCTGAAGCTCATTTTAAATGGGAACCAAAGTCAGGTCGTTTCATTCCTCATGTTCTGCCTGGTATGGCTGAAGGTGAGAAAATGCCCTGGGAATAATGCCTCCACATTGGAGACCTAAGAAGAAATCTGAGTGGAACATGGGTACATATGAAACTACAGAGCTAGACCATAAAGCTATGAACTGGTGTATTAATAATGGTATAAAAATAGCACCATTTGCTAAACAACCAGGTTCGTGGTATATAGATATAACAATAAACGGTAAAACAAACCGATCGCCTCATGTTTATATTAAAGATATGATATGGGAGAAGATCTATGAATATTATAGATATTATTATGAGAAATACTTTCAAGACAGCAAATGAAGCTTATGAGTACTTTCACAACGAAATCATTACAAATGGTGTTGAGTTTGCAGGTACTAAAGCTTTATTTAATATAGGGTTTACAATAGAAGATCCTACTAACAAAGTAATTACAAATAAAGAACGTAATTGGAACGAAGCGTACGCAGCTGCAGAGTGGGATTGGTATTTATCCGGTGATCCACGTATTAGTACGTTAGGTAGAATATATGGTAAAATACCACCGATATGGCTACGCATGGCAGACGAGAACGGAGAGGTAAACTCTAACTATGGTTATCAGTGGAAAAGAAATAATCAGCTTGAAAATGTTATTAACATGTTAAAGCAAGACAATGAAACCAGACAAGCTGCGATTAGTATATATGATGGCAAAACAATACATCAGTATGCTCATGACACGCCATGTACTTACGCAGTACAGTTTACAATAGTACAAGGCAAGCTGTATATGTCTGTCTATATGCGTTCTAATGATCTCTGGTACGGTTTCTGTAACGATCAATATCAGTTTGCATCGTTGCAAGAAATGGTCGCAGAGAGATTAAATTTACCTGTTGGCACATACTACCATCACGCACACAATTTACATTTGTATAACGATAAAATATAAAACCAATGTATTATTTATACCACATACCAGGTAAAAAGATAGGTGTTACACGTGATCTTAATACCCGAGTAACCCTTATGCAAGGCTATAAGGAGGGAGAGTATGAAGTTCTTGAGCAGTCAGACGATATAGATTTTATATCAGACCGCGAAATAGAACTTCAAAAGTCTTATGGCTATAAGGTCGACAGAAAATTATATAAAAATCTATTTAAGAAAATGAATATAAACGCTACAGAACAAACGTCAACCTTTCCGTGTCCGGCTAATAAACTTAAGGGGCTTTTAATGGATAACATTGGGCTCAGCTGGGAAACTCTACACGGTAAATTCGAAATCAATTCAACTACAATACCATGGATTGTACACAATGCAAAGACGTCTATGTACAATAACGAGAGATGTTACATTTATAACAAGGCTTATCATGAAGCTTTTATAGCTGAACCAGCTACAAAAGTTACAGGCGCAACTGTCTTTGATAGTATTCGTGACTGGGCTGATAAACGAGGTATATATGATAGTGGAGATACTAAAACACAATTTGTTAAACTTATGGAAGAGATCGGCGAACTCGGACAAGCAATACTTAAAGACGATGAAGCTGAGTTTATTGATGCTATTGGTGATTCCGTTGTGGTACTCACCAATCTTGCCAAGCTGGGCGGTCATAACATTGAGCAGTGTATTGAGTCCGCTTACAGTGAAATCAGCGCTAGATCTGGAAGTATGGTAAACGGAACATTTGTAAAAGATGCAGATTAAAACTAAAGACAAGATAGTACAGGCCGTACTAAGGAAGATGGACGAACGTAGTATTATAGGCCAAGAAAAATACGGTGCTACAATGATGGAAGAGATTGAAGGTCAGGTTAAAGACTTAGATCGTTTCTTAGTTGATGTTCAAGAAGAAATAATGGATGCGTTACTTTATATTGAAGCAGCACGTCGATGTTTGACAGATGAAATTGAAGAGGCAATGTTACGCCGCATAGATATTATAGGTCAAAACGGTAACGAAGGATTGCATTATGATACGCAAAAAGTATAAGCGTAAGAAACGAGGGCCAGTACAGGCAAAGAAGATATCATACGATGGTATCAACTTTGCCTCGGGTCTTGAAAGATATATGTATATGGCTTTGAAAAAAGCAAAGATCAGATCTAAATACGAAGGAGAAACATTTGTATTAATGAATGGTTTTCATTTTCCAAACGAGTGTTTTGCTCGACAAGCAAATGGTAAAGGTGATTATAAAAACAGAGGCGCTAAACGTATACTACCTATTAAATATACACCTGATTTTATTGGTGATGGATTTATTATTGAAACAAAAGGTAGAGCCAATGAATCTTTTCCAATGCGATGGAAGTTATTTAAACTATTAGTTACACAGCAATTTCCTGATACAGTATTATACAAACCACAAAATCAAGCTGAATGCGACAGAACAATACAGCTAATCCTAGAAAAGCAAAGGACGTAGCAAGACGTAAGTATGCAGAAAGACAGATAGATAAATTTATTAAATGGTCAGTTAATCAACGTGGTTTTTTAAAGTATAAAGATCTAATTGAACAACATAATAAACACAACATAAAAGTTTATGGCTAAATTAAATTTATTTGCATATAAAGAAAAATCAAAAGTGCGTAGACCAGGTGTCCACGCTAAAACAAAAACTAGTAACAATAAACAAAGTAAAAATTATGTCAAACAATACAGGGGACAAGGTCGGTAAGACTTGGTCATTATCGTTTGGGTTTTACCCAGGTATATTATTCGGTATGAGAACATACGAAGAACCTAAACAAACAGCATATGTATTTTATCTGCCATTTATAGATGTGGCTTATGAAGTGTTTAAGTAATGGGGCTGTTTGATGAGCGCATAGCGTACAAGCCGTTTGAATACCCTGATTACTATACAGAAGGTTGGCTTAAGCAAGCTCAGGCGTTTTGGTTACACACTGAAATACCTATGCAGGGTGATATTAAAGATTGGAAGGAAAAATTAAATGATAAAGAGAAGAACCTGGTCGGAAACATATTACTCGGTTTCGCCCAGACAGAGTGCGCGGTATCAGACTACTGGACACAGAAAGTTGTCTCATGGTTTCCTAAGCATGAGATACAACAGATGGCTATGATGTTTGGCTCGCAAGAGACAATACATGCTGTAGCTTACAGTTATTTAAACGAAACATTAGGTCTTGAAGATTATGAAGCTTTTTTACACGAGCCAGCGACTGCTGGAAGGTTTGACAATTTGGTTAGTTATAGCGGTACCGATCCTAGCGGGATTGGGCGCTCTCTTGCTGTCTTTAGTGCTTTTGCTGAAGGGGTTAGCTTATACTCTGCATTTGCTGTACTCTATAGTTTTCAGTTAAGAAACTTATTGAAAGGTATAGGTCAACAAATGAAATGGAGTGTACGCGATGAATCATTGCATAGTAAAATGGGTTGTAAACTTTTCCGTGACATGTGCAACGAAACTCCTGCCTTGTTAGAAGATTGTCAAGAAGATATAGTTGAAGCTGCTAAAACAATGGTAGACTTAGAAGAAAAGTATATCGACAAAATGTTTGAGATGGGTGACATTGAAAATCTAAAAGCATACGACCTTAAACAATTTATAAGAAAAAGAACAAATGAAAAACTACAAGAGCTTGGGTACATCGCCTTCTTCGAGGTCGATACTAAAGCAGCTGATAACCTTGATTGGTTTTATCATCTTACCGGTGGTCATACTCATACAGATTTTTTTGCTATTAGGCCAACTGATTACTCAAAGGCTAACGAAGGCGAAGACTTCGAAGACATTTGGTAACTTAATGTCTGAGTATGAAATGTGGGAAGATCTAAAAAATAGAAATGATTTACATAAAAGATAATTTTTTACCGCCTCAACTCTATAAAGAACTTATAAATTATTGTGATGAGTTTGATAAAGTTGAAACTCCAGGTAAAGATTTTTTCGTTAAAGAGTTACCATCAGAGTTAATACATTATATAGAAAGATCATTAGAAAAACTAGAAGGCAAAGATATTAAAAGTATATTATGCTTTGCTAGAGAAGCTAAAGAAGGACAGGATAATGAATGGCGTATACATAATGATACAATAATTGAAGGCCAACAACCTGATAGAGCTATAGTGTTATATGTAAAAGCTAATGAAGATAAATTAAACGGTACAGCTTTTTGGGAGCATGAAAACTACGGTTACACTTATCAGGAATCTGATAGTGAAGAGTTTAATCGTATGCTTGTTGAAGATGCAAATGATAAATCAAAATGGAAATTAAATTCAGTTGTAGGCTATAGAGATAATAGACTGTTGTCATATCCTTGTAATTATTTTCATAGTAAATATCCAAATGAATATAAAGATCAACGTATAGTTGTGGTAATGTTTTATAAACACTTATGAAAGAAAGTAAATTAATTGAAATGCAAAAAAAGATAGAGTCTCTTGGTAGAGTAGCCGAGCTATTGCTTGGAGAAGTATCAGCAATGAAAACTTTATCTTATGGCACACATGAAACTTTAAAATTAATGCCAGGTTATGAACAAGCTATCGAACAAATTAAAGAGAAAGTGGCTGAAGAGCCTAGTGATGGAACGCCGTCTGACACCGACGGAAAGACTAGCTAATAGATTAGGATACATGGGGACTGGGTTTTTTGTAACAGCTCCCCATATGTTACCTGATACACCAGGTGTAGTAATATATTTTTTAGCTGGTTTGTTTTGCACGCCACAAGTTTGGGTAGCAAAACAATGGAACTTAGTAATAGTAAACTTAAATGTAATGATAGCGTATGCTTTGTTATTTTTTAAATGAAAAAAACAATTAAATGTAGTTTATGTGAACAAACGTTTTTAAACGGTTGGGATTATAGAGAGCATTGGGAAGAAGCTCATTTAGACTGGGCAATGGAATACGCTAAACAAAATAAAGATGTGGAATAATGATTGGAAAAAAGGTGTCGACTATCCTGTTTGGGGTGACACTGATGTATATAAAAAAACTATAGCAGGAGGTTACTTATTACCATGGGAATCACCACGCGATGCTTACATGCGTGTAGCTAGTACAGTTGCTAAACGTTTGTATAAGCCAGAACTAACAGATACTTTTTTTGATTACATATGGAAAGGTTGGTTGTGCTTGGCATCACCAGTGTTATCTAATACAGGTACAGATCGCGGTTTACCCATTAGTTGTTTTGGTATTGATGTTGGTGATAGCATACACGACATTGGTACTAAAAACTTAGAGATGATGTTACTCGCAAAGCACGGCGGCGGAGTTGGCATTGGTATCAATATGATTAGACCCGCCGGCGCAACAATAACAGGCAATGGAACATCAGACGGAGTCGTACCCTTCTGCAAGATATACGATTCAACAATACTTGCTACAAATCAAGGATCAGTTAGACGCGGAGCTGCTAGCGTCAATATCAACATTGAGCACGACGATTTTGACGAGTGGCTTGAAATACGAGAACCTAAAGGCGATGTCAACAGACAATCGCTTAACCTACATCAATGCGCAGTTGTTGGTGACAAGTTTATGCGTCGTCTTGAACAAGGCGATGCGGAAGCTAGAAGCAGATGGAGTAAATTACTTAGAAAGCGAAAGTCAACTGGAGAACCGTATATATTGTTTAAAGGAAATACTAACAAAGCAAATCCAGCAGCTTACAAAGACAACGCTTTAAAAGTTCATATGACTAATATCTGCAGTGAGATAGTATTACACACAGATGAGTCACATAGTTTTGTTTGTTGTTTGAGTAGTTTAAATGTTACTAAATATGAAGAATGGAAAAATACAAATCTTATATATGATGCCATATGGTTTCTTGACGGAGTGTTGGAGGAGTTTATTCAAAAAGCTAAAGGTCTCAAAGGTTTCGGCAACTCTGTACGGTCTGCAGAAAAAGGGCGTGCACTTGGCTTGGGAGTCTTGGGTTGGCATACATATCTTCAACAAAACGGTATACCCTTTGAAGGATTACAAGCTCAATTCCAAACACGACGTATATTTTCACAGATTAAAATTGAGAGTGAGCGAGCGTCAAGATCGCTTGCTGAGGTTTATGGTGAACCTCTTTGGTGTCGTGGCACTGGCTTTCGTAACACTCATCTTAGGGCTGTTGCTCCTACTGTGTCTAATAGTAAGCTTGCCGGTAATGTTAGTCCTGGCATTGAGCCTTGGGCCGCTAATGTTTTCACTGAACAAAGCGCGAAGGGTACGTTCATTAGGAAAAACAAAGAACTAGAAAAAGTATTACGTAAGGCAAGTGTAAATAACAAAGAAACGTGGGATAAAATTCTAGAAGACGGAGGCAGTATACAAGACATTAAAGAGCTAGATGATTTTGGTTATGTAAATGGCAAGCTAGTACGTCTTTCTGAGCAAGATACATTAGATCTAACAGGCTTTGATAAAGTTAAAGATGTATTCAAAACGTTTAAAGAAATAAATCAATTAGAGCTTGTTAATCAAGCTGGTATACGTCAGCAGTATATTGATCAAGCTGTAAGTTTAAATTTAGCTTTTCCTTCTGAAGCCACACCAAAGTGGATTAATCAAGTTCACATGGATGCTTGGAAGAAGGGTATCAAGACGTTATATTATATGCGTACTGAGTCAGTATTACGAGGCGACATTGCTCAACAAGCAATGGACCCAGACTGCGCCGCTTGTGACGGATAAAAAAAAGGGGAGGTCTTGCGACTTCCCCTTCTTGGTTACAGGATTTTCGGGTATGGTACGCCCGTTTTTATTTATCCTGTTAATATGTCCATATAACATCAGGATCTTTATCACCATCAATGTCTATATGTATAAAGTTTTTAGCAATACCTATTCTAGTTATACCATGCTTAACACATAAGTTTACAAAGTTAAATCTATCTCTGCTAGCACTACAAGCTATATCTACAGCTAAGCCTTTTAAATGTGACGACGCAGGTTTTCCACCTACTTTTTCGTTATGAGCTTCAGTTCGATAACCAGAGTTAATGTGTATAGGTTTACCAAACTCTTCACGTATCATATCTAACTTACTCAATAACTCTTTACTCATCATCTGACCGCTACCTTGTATATCAGGTGAGTCAAACTCTTCATATTGAAAATACTTCATTATCTATATTTTTTAAACATAAGTTTATACAGCAAGCTATTCCAAGCCGCTTGTAGCTTATCAATTATTTTCCGCATGGTTCTCCTGTTGCTATGTTAACCCAATTTTCCTTTTCAAACCAGTCACGTAATGTTGCTCCTTTTTTACGAGCACCTTTTACGTTTGACTTACTTGATCTTTTATAATCACCTTTAGCTGCGGCAGTCCGTTTAGCACGTATTACTTTCTGCCTTTCAGCCTTACTCATACTTTTATACTTAGCGTATGGTAAGCATACTTTCTTAGTACCTCCACCTTTAACTTTACTTTTTGCCATCACCTAGTTTTTTATTCAGTATTATCTACAAATACCTCTGGTATTCCATCTTTGTAATACTCATCAATCTCAGCTTGACTCATACTTGGCGAGCTAGTTTTAGGCATGTTGTTTATATCTTCTTGTGTTAATGGTGTGTAACCTTGTTTTTCAAGCTCTTTTTTTCTCCAGTAGTCTTCTCCAGGTCCAGCATATGCTTTTTGAGAACTTAATAACATACCACCTACACCAAAAACTGTAGACACAGCCTTTTGCCCAAGTGATTTTAACGCTTGCTTAACACCTTGTTTTGTTGCAAATTTACCAATAGTCTTTGCTGTTTCAATATTTTCTTTGCTTAACAATGATGAATTATTAACTTGCTCATTAACAGGTTCAGTTGGTCTCCCAAAAGGTGTTTTACCTGGGCCACTCATTCTGCTTTTTAATTTATCTAAAGCTCCCATAATTATAAATTTGAATTTATTTTATTAGCTCTTTTTTGTTTCCTGTCAGCTTGACGTTTTAATCTTGGAGCTTTCTTTTTTTCTTTTCGCTTTTGCTTTGCGTCTTTTAAGTTTTGCTTTGCTTTTTCTTTTGCAGCTTTAGCCTGATCATAATCACTCAATACAGCGTTATCTTTATTTTCTTTATCAACTTGATCTGTTCCACTTTCTTTATCTAGTTGTGCGCTAAGAGCGTTTGAAAAAGCATCTGTAACGGCACTAGAAACTTGCTCACCTATAGCAGCACCTGGTGTAGATGCATATTCATAGTCACCATCAGGTATAGTATAGCCAGATGAATTATCACCTACCTTACCTGGGCCTCTAACTATTCTTCGTATTGTTTTTATAGCTCCCATTACTTTTTCTTTTTAGATTTACCCATATTACGTGGACCACCTGCTTTAGTACATCTTACACCCCAACCTGAAGCATAAGCACTAGGCCACACTTTGAATTTCTTTTTTGCTGCAGCTTTACAAGCTGGACTAATTTTTCCCATTTTTTTGTTTTTTAAGATCAATCCATTTACTTACCGTGTAACCTATAGTTACTAACAATAGAACTATTTTTAAACCCATCTCTATATTAGCGAATGTAGTTATACCTAACGTTGAACCGTTTATCATATATAATTTTAACTGCTGCAAATCCATTATTTTTTGTTTTTACTTGTCGTTACTTTACTTTCGCCTTTAGTAACAGTAACATCAGTATCAGTTACATCTACCTGCATAGGATCATTTTTATCTGACAATTGAGATATAAGGCTTTTTATAATTTCTATTTCTGGTTTTTCTTCAATTTCTTTTGCACCTACTATATGCTGTAAAATACCTATTAATGCCATTGCTGCTGTAGATACTAAACCTATAACTGCAGTAAGAGCTCCACCTTCTAAATGTGTAGAGCTTATTACGCCTATCACAACTAAAATAGTTATATAGTTTATAGCGTGTTTACCTAAATGTTTAGACGCAATTTCTTTAGCTGTGCTTTTAGCATATATTTTATCTATTTCTATTTTAGCTAAGATCTGTTCTTTTGGTTTTTCACTATGTTTCATTACCATTTAACTTTATCAGCCCAATAAGCTGCAGACATTTTACCTTTTTTAATGTTCTTTGCGTGACGCGCTTTAAAACTTTTACGTCGTGCTTTTTGTTTAGCTGATTCACCAGACTTAGGTTTACCAGCGGTGCTTACGCCTTGTTGTCCAAAACGAATAATTTTTTCTTTACCCCCTTCACAAGCTTTGACAATGTGAGATTTAGTTTTATGCTTAGGTGTACGTTTAGGTTTGTTACACGCTAATTTGCTTTTATCTACCTTGCTCATTCTACTCTACTTTTTTCTACTCTACCTCTTTCTACTCTACCTTTTTCTTTTTTACCCTTAGATTTTTTCTTTTTAGATTTAGGTTTAGGTTCTTTGTCTATACCTATTTCCCAGTCTTGCCAACCACCAAGCAAGGCTAATCTTTCCCATGTTTCAAGCTCACTGTCAGAAGCTTTCATAAGGTTATTTATTTTCTTAACACCTCTATCCATAGGTATGTTAGTTGTAGCTGAAACTACATTGCCTACAGCTAAGTAAGCTGGGTTGTCTAATCCCCAACCACCATTAATCATTTCGTCTTTATCCCACTTAAACGATCTAGCAGCTTGATTTATTTTAGATAACTTAGAAGATATAGGTGGAGCTATTCTTTGCAGGTCAGCACCTACTTTTTCGTAATTAGGATTATCTTTTTGCGACTCTCTTATTATACGTATTATAGCATTTTTAGTTACTGACATAACGCCACCTGCTACACCTGTACCTCTTAATAAAGAGTCAGCCATACTGTTAGCTATGTTTACGTATTTTTCTTTTTTCTCTTCATCTTCTGGCTCTTCGTCATCAAACGCAAATGCAAATAAAGCTTGCTGTAATGCGTTAAATATTAAGTTCTGTATAGTAGCGTAGTAAACTATTTTACTTATATTTGTTTTAGCATCGCCTCTTCTATTTTTTAAATCACGCACTGATTTGTCTATTATTCTAGCGTACTGAGATGGTGTGTTTTGGAAAGCTAATATTAATCTACCTAGCGGACCTGCTTGCTGCATTGATATACGATCTGGTCTAGCTGACTGTTGTGATTCTTCAGCTGTTTCTCTAAAATCTTCAAACGCTTGAGTCTCGGCTTCAGCTTGAGACATTCCTTGTTTCATTAGAGATTTTATCCTGTTTCTGTAGAACGTAGCGCCACCAGATGCAATAGCAAAACTATCTGCTACTTGTGTAGGTGTAAAACCAAACTGCAGTAATTTACTTATTACAGCTCTTGGCCCACCTTTCTTAGCCATATCAGCAATATCTGCTTCGTTTACATTCATACGTAAACCAGATCTTCTAGCTTTTAAAAAGTCAGAGTTTATAAGCTTAGAAAAGTCTGACCAGTATTGTTTTTGATTTGCAAAAGCTTTTGCTGCAGCTAATGGGTTGTTGTCTGTAAAGTTTAAAAAGTTTATAGACGATAAGTTTTGTAGTAATGCTGATCTAGAATTAAAGAACATAATAGCACCAATACTACCTTGCAACCAGTCTGTAAATCTACCTGTTAAACTATCATCAGAGAATCTTCTATTGCGACCAGTCTTCATACGGTCTAACATGTTCTCTAAAGCTATGCGATACTTCTTACCATACGCGGCTTGAAGCTTATTCATATTCTTTTCAGAGAATATAACGTCAACGTTGTTTTGCCATTGAGTTAAGTACTTAGCTCTAACACCTGTGTTTATACTTTCTTGTATATCAGTTGTTATAGTACCAGCAGGCCAACCTTCTTTTGGTTTAGCATAATCCCCTTTTTGTATAGCGATAACCTGATCAGCAAACACTTGCAGGTCAGCATTATCAGCAACATGCAAACTTAATTCTTTTAAGTCTTGTTTGCTAATGCCAGGAACATTATAACCAAGCTTATTCCAAATGTATACACGTACAGCTTGTTCACGTGTGTATGGTTCACCTGGAATTTTTCTACGTAAGTTTTTAGGTACAAAGCCTAATTGTTTTTTCAAAGCTCTGTAGTCTTGCATAACACTAAGTCTAGCGTTATCAATATCGTTTACAGCTCTAGCGTAAGGATTAAATAAGTGCTCTTTGTACCAAGCCATTTGAGCGTCGCCAAGTTTGCCTTTGCTAAGGGTTTCATATAGTAAACCTACAAAGTCTTGAGCTGAGTATGGTATACCTCTAAACACTCTGCCAAGCGAAGCGCCTGCTACTTCTGCTTTAACTTTCTTGTATTCTTTTTCCGATGCAATACCAGTTGTTTGTTGTAATATATCGTTGAATCCTTTATCTAAAGCTTCTGACTTACTGTGTTTGATATACGCTTGTCTTACTTTAGATTTGACATCTAACACGCCAAGAGCATCTTGTACTGCTTTAACGTTTTTATAAGCATCATCTGCAAAGTAAAAGTCGTTGTAACCTTCTGCAGCTTTACCTACAACCCAACGAGCTTTAGCCTCAGGTGTGCTATTACCTAACCCTACAATATTTTTAAGCGGTATATCTAGACCTATTGCTTTTAAAAACTGATGTATAGGCTCTGCAGCTGCTTGTGTTCTAGCTGTAAGAATAAACACGTTATCATTACCAAACTTTCTATTGCGAGCAACAGCCTTTTCAAACATAGGACCTTTAGCTCCTTTAGTAACTTTTTCAAACTCGCTGAAATCAAACTCAGCACCTTCTTCTAAAAGCTGCTCACCTTGTTTAGCAAACTGTTCAGCTGTTAGCGTGCCTTCAGTTCCGTCTGGCATTGTGTACAATACGTTAGACTTAGTAGTGGCAAGTGTATCATCAAAGTCCCATACGCTTATACCTTTGTTAGGCGCGTCAGCGTTTCGTGAAAATCTAATAGCTTGATCTGAAGTAGCCATTAAATCTATAGTTTGCTTTACTATAGGCGTTCCAGGCACTTCTTGCATTACTATAAACTTTTGATCAGGATCTAAAGCTTCGTAAGCCGTTAACCTACCTGACTTAACCGCGTCAGAATTAGCTTGCTTAGGAAACATCCGTCTAGCAACGGTGTTAGCCATGCCAAACTTATCAAAAGTTTTAGGGTCTTCTAATCTAACACCAGGTGGTAGTTTACCATCATTAGACTTAGATGCTTTTACTAAAGTTTTTATTTTAGTAAATTCGTTTAATCTTTCAACAGCTTGTTGTTGTGTTATATCACCTTTTAAAACTTGATAAGTTAATTCGTTTTGATAAAATAAATTATCATTGTTTTGTTCAGACTTGGTTAGTTGTTTTGTATATATTTCAGCAACTGTTTTACCTTCAAATATTAATGTGTTGCTATTAAAACCAGGTATATTATCTTCACTAGTATTGTTGTTTACTTGTGGGTTAAAATATCTAATGAGTGGAGACAATATTTTACTTGCATCACCTGTCTTAAAGTATTCTCTCAACGCTTCATTAAACTCGTCTGTTTGAGTTGTTTTGTAGTTGTAAGGATCTCCATACATACCAGACACATCAAGCGTTTTATCGTCTTGTGTTTTAGTTATACCTAGTTGATAATAAATTAAATCAACTGCGGGCATTAAAACATCAACTTCGTCAAACAGCATAGCTTCATACATTAGCGGAGCCATTTCATTAGAAGGTTCAACGTGTTCTTTAACTGTTGGTATAGACTTTGTAGCGTTTATAAAAGCTTCAGAAGCCCCACGTTCTACTGACATATTCCTAACTAAATGAGAAGAAGACTGAGATTGCGTAGAAAATATGGCATATACAGGTAAGTACATATTAGGATCTGCCTTTATAGCATTAGCCCCGCCATCTAATATAGCTTTAACTCCAGCTTTCCAATTTTTTAATTTATTTTTAAATTTATCAGAGCTATAGTATTCTTTATTTTTAGGTGGAGTTTTAACAGCTTTAGCAGCTTTAACCGCCTCTAAATTGTAATTTAATTTATTACCTCTAGCTAACCATTCTGCTTTATTTGTTTTTGCACGTTCAGATGTTTTAGCCCACTCTTCTTTTGTAAAATAAAACCCGTCTCTATAACCAACAACAGTAGACGCGTCTATAGCTTCTAACGGAAAGTATTTCCATAACTCATTTTCTATTTGCTGCTGAACGTAAGCTCTATGTTTGGGGTTTTTTGAATCTAAATTTTTAGCAGTTATTGTTTCACCTTCAAACTCTATTGTTGCATTGTTAGCTTTAGCAAATTGCTCAGCATTGTCTCTCATTATAACAATACCATTTTTACCGCTAACTTCAAACCTGTTTTGTCTTACCTTAGGTTTAGCTTTTGGTTTAGCTTCTGACTTAGCAAATTTAAGTCCAGCGCTTAATCGCTGAGCTTTATCAGGCATAACATCTTCAGCTATACGGTTTTGTATATGAAACTTTAATGCTGCTTTATAATGCTGTGAGTCTCTATATATTGGTAGTTTTTTACCATCTACCATTCTATTAAACTCAATCATCTGACCATCGTAAGCTGGAAGAGTTATGTTTTTACCTTGAAGAATATCTTTGTATTGTTTTAACGTACCAACGAGATTATCGTTAGCATCATACATAACTTTACCAAGCTTAGTCTGCTTTATGCCAGTTGCTTTATTCTTGTCATCTTTTGTTTTTGGTAATCTACGAAAATCATCTTCAGCATTTCTGTTTAAAAATGTACGTATGTTTCTAACAGCACCTTCATCTAGCTTAGGAAAGTTTCTTTTAAAATCAACAATACCATCTACAGTTGAAAGCCCAAACATGTCAGCATATAACTGTGTTATGTTTTTAGGTATATCTTTTAACTCTTTAAATCTAGATATATCTTTACCTTCAAATGCAGTTTGTATTTCTTCTGTAATTCTAGTTTCTAAAGCATCAGTGTTATCAGCACCTACGTTACTTAAAACTTCGTCACTATATACTACAGTTTCAGTGGGTTTTTTAGCTAAAGCTTTACCTCTAGTGCTAACAGGTGTTGTTTCTTCAACAGCAATACCTCTAGCTTCTGTTATATCAACACCTTGTGTTGTTCCACCTATAGCTTGAGCTCTTTCTAATATCTCTGCTTGCCTAGGACCAAGTCTGGTGTCTATAAAAGTAGTTACTTTAGATACTTCAGGATTATAAGTATCAAACAAAGCAGTATTTCTACCTGGAAATATTCCTTGTATTTGTTCTGTAACAGCTTCTTTTACCGCATCCATAGGTATGCTACCAGTAGGATTAAACTGAATAGCTTTACTTATAACAGGAAAATTGTTTTCTACAATAGCTTCTATAGCTCCAAACTTATCTTCAGCTTTTGACGATGGAGACTTAATAGTTTCTACTAAACTTTCGTTAGTAAACACGTCTTGTTTTGCTAACTCTATAAACTCTTGACCACGTGGAGATATAGTTCTTGAAGCTTTAACTTGTTGCTCATCAGCTGGTTTCTCTGCTTGTGGTATTAACTTACCTTCAGCTCCTTCTTGTAATACAGTTTGTTGACCTTTAGTTAGTTTACCTTTACTTAAACTGTTGTTGTAATCTTTTATAAAATTAACTACATCACTGTCTTCGTTAAATTTTACATTAACACCTAACCTACCAAAAGTTCTACGTAATTTATCACCAAGCAATGTAGATATATCTGCATTAAGTTGTATGTCACCGGTAGCTAAAGCATCTGAAAATAAAGTTAAAGCCTCTTCCATTTGGATCTCTACTTTATCATCTTTGTAAAGCTCCATTCGTTTTTTAAAGTTGCTATCTTTTATTTTGTTTATATCGATTTTATCTAACTCTCTAAGTAATGCGTTACCTAAATTTATAGCAGCCATAGGATTTTTCTTCATTGTTTGATTTAAAACATAATGAAGAAACTCGTGGCTAGCAACATTAACAGCTTTTTCGTTTAACGATTTTTCTCTGTTAATTATAATTGTAGATTGCCCATCACCTTGCCCGGGTATAAAAAACCCTTGTTCACCAGACGCTGCTATTCTACCACCTTCAGCTACAAGATTAGGGTTATCATTTAGGTATGTTTGAATTTCATCAGCGTTTTTAAAATCTAATACTCTTACGTTGTCGTCTTCTTTAGCTGCTTCCTTAACATTAAATAAGTTATCGTAAAACTGTTCAGCTTCGCTTCTTATATCAAATATGTTTTGGCTTGCAACTTCTCTACGCTTGTTTATAGTTTGTATTAGTATTTCTTTTTCTTTGTCTGTAAACTTGTCAGATGATTTTATTTCATTTATTCTATTTGCTGATGTAGTTAGAAAATCAGAGTTAGCATTTAAATTTTCTATTTGACCATCAGATAACGTACCAGCCAATGTATTACTTTTATCAATAATGTTTCTTAAATTAAACCTAAGTTCTTCTTGAGCTGTATTGATATCAGCTATTTCTTCTACTGTTAAATTTTTTCTAAACTTACTATTTTCTAAGCCATTAAGTTCTAACACTATATCACGAACAGCTTCATGATCTTTACCGCTTCTTAATTGTCTAGACGCTCTAGTTACTGCTATACTACCTGTACCGCCTACAAATCCTTGTAAAAAGTTTTCAACACCGTCTTCAGAGAACAAGTAATTTAAAGCAGACTCTTCTGCTTCAAGATAACTTCTACCAGCACCTAAACCTCTGTTGAGTTCTTCTATGCCGCCTTGTACCCACTCAGTTCCACCTTCTTTAGTGCCTGTGTTTAAAAAAGTAAACAAAGCTTTTTTAGCTCCAGGCGTCATATTCTTTAAAGCTTTTTGCCAACCTTTTATACCAGCTCTTTCGAGTAAATAACCTACAGTCCCTAATGCAGCAGGTATTACAACTTCACCTTGACCAGTGTTAAAAAGTTCTTCTGTTGTTATGCCTAACTCTTCAGCTTTACTGTCATTGTAATCTTTTATAGAATAAGCAACCATGTCTGACGCAAGTCCTACCCCACCAGTTCCAACGCTTATAGCTGCTGATGTTAAAAACTGAGATATACCATTTGCAGTTGCAGCTATACCAGTTTTTACATCTTCAGTATTCATCACGCCTGTAAACGGTGAATAAACATACGTGCCTCCAGTTTTCTTACCTATGTCTTTAAAACCAAGAGTCTGCATGTTAACTTCCGCTAAAGCATCCATCTCTTGATTTGTTTTATTGAAAAACTCGTTGTTTTCTTCAATAGCTTTTTTACCTAATTTGTCGCCTAACGCAGTAGTAAACATTTCGTCAGGTACTTGTTGAGATAAAGAAGCTAAAGCAAATTCAGCTCTTGTGTCTACACCACCTATGGTATTAAGACCGTTAACTAAGAGAGCATACATACTTTCTGCAAATCCGACGTCATCCACTGTTTCAGGCTCTCCAAACATATAGTCACCAGCTTTACCTAGTAATTTAGCTAGAGCTTTAATACCATCAAATGGATTTAAACCAGCATAGTCATCTCCTAGATTTTGATTTGTATTTAAACTTTGATTTAATTGTTGAGCAGATTTATTTTCTAAGTCTTGCTCTACTTCTTGATATTGCGGAGCTGATATTGATTTATCTATTGACGGTGATGCCAAGGAAGATTCTACCGACTCTAATACCGAACTCTCTACAACAGGAGTTTCTACAATTTGAGTCTCGGGTACAATCCCGGTTGTCGGTGTTACAGTTGCACCCTTGTCCGCAACACCCATTTGCTTTCCCACTTCTTCTTCAATTAAAACTGCACTGGGAAATTCAGCTAAAAAAGCTTGGATTTCTTCATCAGGTATATTGAATATATCATTACCAACTTTATATCTAGGCATAATTATATTTTATTGTTATTATTCTTTATATTGATCAAAAATAGAATAAGTAGAAGGTCTACGTTCTGGCCCTATTGGAGTAGGAGGATTTTCTTGATCTTTTAATATGTTTTTAGCTTCCGTAAGGCTAGAGCCAGCTGCTTGAAGTATTTTTTGTTTTATTACTAGTGGAGTATCTTCAGGTCTAATTAAAATATCACCTTGTTTTCCTAGACCGTATCCGGTAAAATCACCATTTTCGTTTCTTGCCCGTACGATAGGAACTCCTAGATCTTCAATTTTCTTTCTTAAGTTTTCATCAACATCTTCTAGAGAAGAAAGATCACTAAGCTCATCATTGATCGTTGCTAGATCAGCTTCAGTTCTCTGTCTAGCTGTCTTATAGTCACTTAGCTCTTTATCTTTTTCACCTAAATTATTAATTGATCTTTGAACATATACTCTTTGACCTTCTTCAAATTGGTGTCCATTAGCATCAGAAATACCAGCATTATTAAGCTCAACCGCTTCATCTTTTGATATAGTTCGGCTTGTTAAAAACGGAGTTCCATTTGTAGGAGCACTTTGAAGCATTTTATCATCAAAAGTTTTAAATTGATTTTCTAATATATCGTTAGCCATTATACTACTTAAGTAGTCTATCTTGTCTTTTGGACTAGCGCTTTTTAAATACTCCATTAAATTACTACCATCTGGTCCAGTAGTAAGCCCACTGTTTATCATAAATTGAGCTTGTGAATCTAAACTAGTACCTGTTCTAAACACAGTAGCAGCTTTAGATTTTAGCTCGTCAGTGAAAGCAGGTGAACCTGTCATGTTGTTTATCAACACCACTCTATCATTAAACTCTAAAGTATCACTACCTTTTTGACCAGTAGTAGTTAGATATGTCTGTGATAAGTTTACGTCTTTTATATTATGTTCTTCGTCTAAAAAACCAGTTGACTTCATCACCTCAGCTATATCTAAACTACTTTCTGTGTTTTGTACTAAATCAAAACCTTCTTCCGTACCATATACTGCGGCATTTAGTTCACCACTAAAAACATAGTAACCATCTTTATTAGTTAGCTTACCATATTTAAATTTTTTTGTTTCACCTTCCTCTGGTAATTGACCACCTATTTCTTTATAATCTTTTAAAAAAGAAGAGTTAGTAGGTATTTTTACCTCTGAAGATATAGCATTTTCAATACCACTTGGATTAGTAACACCTCTACTAGCAAACGCATCCTCACCAAAAGCATTTGGTTTACCAGCTATATTGGTAAGAAAAACTTGATTAAAAAGTTGTTCACCGCTTGTTGCATCACCTACTACAAATTGAGTTTTATCTGCATTAGGATCTAAAAAGGCTTTAGCATCAGCAACAAGACCTCCTATTTGAGTCATGCTAGCATTAGTATAATTATTAAAGTCAGTAACTATACCTGCCAACTGTCTTCTTGATACCATTTCACCGTTAAAATCTATTTGATCATTTTCATCAAATTCACCAAACTGCATTAATAAATTAGCTTCTAAAGAAGCTTCGCCTTTTTGTTCTGCTATAGCTGTGAACTGAGAAAACAATTGATCGCTAGCCCCGTAATTAAGTTTTACTTGTTCTTGAAAAGACCCTATTTGTTTGTCAACATTTAATATAACTTTGTTTTTAAAATCATTTTTAAGATAACCAAGCTTTTCAGCTTTTTCTTGCTGAGCTTTTCTTACCTTAGCGCCAGCAGCAATGCCTTGCGCAAACGATTGACCAACGCTTTTACCTAAATCTGCGGCAACATTAACACCTGTTGGCACGTACGTATAATCTGGTCCTGGTATTGTATATCCCATTTTTTTTATATTTTACCTGCTGCAGCGCCAGCTACACTACCAGCAATATTACCTATACCACTGAATATTCCAGCTGTTGCAGCTCTACGCTCAGCATTAGCGGCTTGTTGTCTTTGTGCGGCGCCTGATTCTTTACTAATTTCATAACTAATATCAGCGTTACGTCTATCTTCCTCAGCTTGAAACTCAAATATTTTACCTTGAGCCTCTGCTTGCTGTTCTTTGTTACCTTCGCTAATTGCTATACCTTGTAACCTTTGTTGTTCAGCTATTTTATTTTCCTGTAACGTTTGTTCGCCTTGAGCTCTCATTTTTTCATTGCTAGCTTCTTGCTGTTCTATACTTGCTGATATACCACGTTTACTTCTTAAAGCTGCTTGAGCAAGAGCAGTAGCGCCGCCAGCACCAGCACCTGTTGCTAGCATCGCGTCTAAGGTATTAGCTAAAGATATATCAGCTTCTTCAGCTTGCATCTCCGCAGCTTGAGTAGCTACACTTAGTTGACCAAACGGATTACTCATTTGACCGCTTAAGTCGCTAGCTAAACCAGCTAAACTACTTACACCTGAATAAGGGTTTATAATGTCTTGTCTACCTTCTTTTAGTTCTTTAACTCTAAAAGCAGCGGCTTCTTTTTCGTTTCTAAATTTGCGAGCTTCTTTTTTAGCTTGACCTGCTTGAACGGCGCCACCAACTACTGTTGATGCAACCGCTACACTTCCCGCGACTACTGCCGTTACTACTGCCATATTAAATATTTTTTATTAATTCATGTGATGGACTATCGTCTACAGTCCAACCTAATTTTTTATGTGTATTTATTAGATGTTTATTTCTACCGATGCTGAACATATGCACTTTACCTAGCTTTTTACATAGCTCTTCAGCTGATGTTATTAAAAGTTCTATCGCATCTTTTCTGTCATTATCTCTATACTCAGGATCAGATACTATCCATTCAAGCAAAACAGCATCAGAATTAGTCATATAAAGAAACCCAGCGCATATAGAACGCCCATCTTTTTCAACCATCAAACCTCCGGTACCATTGTCTGGTAAAAAACTTTTAGGTGGATTAACCCATTTAGGCCACGACTCCCACCATTTACACAAAGTTTCCCAGTCTTCTTCTTTTAATAATCGAGTATTTAATTCCATATAATTTAATTATCCATAGTAAACCCTGTGCTAACTGCAAACAGCTCTTTCATGCCTCCAGGATTAGTGTAATCATCATTTTCAATTGTTACTGTGCAATAACGTGCTTTTATTCCAGTTATATTTTGACCAAAAGAAACTTCGTTTCCTTGAGCTGTACTATTGTTAACTAAGTTAGCATAGTATTTGTTTTCTTTTCTAGTAAAACCTGCATGAAATTTATTGAATGGTGGATCTTCAGTACCAAACACAGTTAAATAATCATTAGGTGAAGCATCTGATCTGTAAACAGGTTGATTGTTTGCTGGATTAATTACATATTCACCTTCATAATAACTATATATTTCATTATTAATACCTGTACCTGCATCTCTATGCTGAGGCGTTATCCATATAGGAGTATAGTCAGGTTGAGGTCCCACATCAACACTATCTGATCCTGTTGTATCTGATACAAATTGTGTTATTTTCCAACCATTACTACCTTCATAGTTTACAGTTTTAAATACTTTAGATACACTTGGCTGTGGATTTACAACAAAAGTTATGTTTGAATTATAATTTACACCATAAAAACTAGCTCTTGGTGTACTAGAGTCATCAGCATTATGTTGCCAGACGCTTGTATCTGTAGTACTAGCTGAGCCATTTACTCCTGTAAAAAATTTATTACCTAAACTAAACATTGTAGTAGGTTTAAAAGAGTAAAAAGAAGGCCAACCTAACACACTTTCATCAAACGATAAAGTATAATCACCTGCCTCAGAAGCTTCAGGTGGTTGCAAAGAAACTACATATTGTTTAGTATATATATCCCAACCTCCTATAATTTTACCTTGAGTTGCATATTGTGCTGAAGTGTTTTCACTTAATCGATCTCTAAAGAAATCAATCATACCATAGTTAGATATTTCTGTTATGCCATCTCTAGACAATCTTAATACAGCATTTCTATTTCTATCTACAAAGTATTTTCTATAACCATACACTGCAAAACTTTCTGGATTTGTAGCTATACCATATTCACCAGCGTATGCATTTATTTGTCCTATAACTAAATTAAGTTGACTAACAGGTACACCTCCACCTTCAGCTGTATATATAGCATCTTTATCAATTAACGCTCTACTTACTTTACGTTCTGAAAATATAACTAGATTTGTATCTTCTGCGTAAAGTTTTTGTATGCTACCAAATGTAGGATCTGTAGCCTTTATTATTTCTTCACCAACACTAAATTGATTAGTATTGTTTATACCAGTTCTAGAGTTATATATACCAGAATATATCATAGCGTTACCTCTAATAGATCCTCTTGGTTCATCTTCAACAACATAGGCCTTTGGGCCTAAACTAACTTGAGTGTTGTTATAACCACCTCGTATTCTAGACTCTTCCACTGCCCAGTTAGCATCTGTAGTAATAGGTGATCCTTGAGGATATCCACCCATTGTTTGTGGTATACCTCTTGATCCAGCCCATATAGGAGTTCCAGGTCCAACTGGTTGGCCTACACCATTAACTGTTTTTCTTAACAAAAACGAATTAAAATATTTAACTTCTATAAGTGCCATATATATCTAATCACATGTTTTTACGCTTGTTTAGGTCTACTTTGTCCTGCTGACTTTGAAACACCAGCAGAACCATTAAAACTAAATTGCCCTACCCAAACTCTTTTATCTTGTGTTGTTCCTTGATATGCGCTGGTATCTCCTGCAGCAAATTCTGCTGCTTGTGCCATTTGTAAATTTGTAGATGTTGAACCTTGTGTAGCATTTCCAACAAAACTAGAACCACTTGGAGCTGTATTGCTTGGTCTATAAGCTAAAAACCCTATACCTGTGAAAGTTCCAAGATCATATGGTATACTTAAATTTATATCTTGATAAAATGTAGTAACATATCTAGGTAATGGTTCTCTTGCGTATACTAATTGGTTTATTGAATTAATACTTACACTTTCAGCTGCGGTTCTAGTTGAATGCCTGGTTGTATCAATTTTATATGCAAAAGCTCTATTATTTCCAAAGCCATAATAAAAATCTCCAGCTGTAATTGCAATTTGCATATTAACACCAAGAAAAGTTCCTTGAGCATTAAAGCACCTTACACCATATGTGTTTTGAGGCATTACTGAACCTCTAGTAGACAAAAGACCTGCTACTAAACGATATTCACCAGCTCCAGTGCCAGCGTTATAATACGGACTGTTACCTATTACAAACCATCTTGAAAAATACGCGTCATTATTATTGCTGCTGCTATTTCCGTTTGAAAGATAAACTCCTACTGCGTTATTAGGAATTATAGCTGAGCCTACACCACTTAAACACCCGTATCTAATTCTTTCTTCTTGTCCTGAGCTAAAGTTAGCAGGGTAAGCAGCAACACCGTCTCCGTTAGATAAAAAGTTAGGAGCACTACCATTAATGTTTTCAGAAGATAAATTTGTACCTTCTATATCTCTTGCTTTAACCCAATTATTAGGATATCCAGCACCATTTGGATTCCTATATTCAACACTAAATATTTGATCTATTTGCTGATTTACACCTGGAAAATTAGATGGATTTAACGCTGGAAAAACCATATCTACTCTAACGTAACCAGTTCCTTGTGGTAAACCATATCCTCCGCTTTGTCCTTTTACAGTAAAGTTTCGTGTAAAGTTTTGTGGGTTTTGGGGTGTTCCACCTTGAGAAACAGCACTATAACAACTCGCGTTATATCCAGTATTAGATACGCCCCATCCAACATCATTAGTTCCAGTGCCTGAATTTGGCTTTAAACCTCCATTATTTCCTGAACTTTGTTGAGCTAAACTACTATCGGTTGCAAAGTCTGTAGAGTTATTATGAAAACTTGCTATATAACCAACACCATTTTCAGTACCTGTGAAACCAAAACCTGGTTTAAACTCACCGGGAATACCACTAGGATTTCCTATATTATTACCGTAATAAGTTGTTCCATCTTCAAAACTACCACCAGCTGTTTCTTCACCAATTATTAAATCAAAAGTAGCTTGTGAAAAAGTGCCATCAGAACCAGTTGCTCTAAGTACTATTGTAAATTTACCAGAATTTGATCCATAAACGTTTTCAAGTATAACACCATCAGAATTACTTGTTGGTGATCCAAGTGATGGATCTACTTTAAATGCATTACTAGGATTACCATTAGCATCTGTTTCACTAAATATACTCCATGTTATTCCGTTTTGCCTATTAGCGTATTGAGGATTTACAAGAGTGCCATCATTATTAGCTCCATTAGTAGCGCTAAAACGAGTTTTACCGTCCATACCACCAACACCTGGAGTGTAGCCATAAGGTACAACTATTTGAGCAGGTATAGTAGATGTAATTGTTGTTGGTGTATTTTCTAAACCAGTTGATGGATTTAAATTAAATGTTCTAATTATACCAGGCGCTCCAACAGGATCTTCTGCAGATATTGTAAAAGTATAAATTCTGTCGTCAGGTGGGTTTGCTATATAGTTTTTATACGTATTATTTACAACTATAAATCTATCTTCAGTGTATGGACCTGCTACTGTTCCATCAAATTTAGTATAAGTTTGACCTTGTTGTATTTTCATCAAAATAAATTGATTAGTCACATCTACGTTGTTTCCGTCAGCTACACTGAAATTAGTTATGTTTATATTTGTTATCGGAATATTTGCGGCTGTAACAAAATAAAAATCACCAGTCACAATAGCTTCACCATACGATTGAACTAACTCTGGATTAGCGGTATAGGCCGCTGGTTGAGTGTAGATAGTAGGTTGAGATCCTTGCCATATACTAAAACTTTCGTTAAATGAAAAATCAAAATCATCTATATCAAATATAGTAGCTCCAGATTGCTGTGCTACTTCTTCATTTAAGTCTGTTATTTTACCAGACGTGCTTGTCTCCCAATATATATCTAACCTTGATTCAGTAGGTTTTGTTTCATATATAGCTAAGTTTTTTATTGAGTAATCGTTAGGAGCTGCTGGTGGATCTGTTTGTCCAATCTGTTTCACTGTGCTTATTCTAGCAACTAATGGATTTGATTCATACTCATAAAAAGCTTCATCATATGGATCATTAGTACCACTAGCTGCGCTTAAATCTACGTTAAAAAGATCAACCATAGTAGATATAGTAGAAACTGTGTCTGCTTGTCTAGATGGAAAATACTGTTCGTTTAAAGCGCCAAAGTTAGTAGATAAACTTCCAGTGCTACCGTTAGCAACAACATTTGTATTTTGTACTCTACCAAAAAGCTCTACTGAACTTCTAAATTGTTTTTGCTCTGGACCTACCTCAGTTAAATCTCTAGGTATTTTATTTATATTGTCATTTAACAACGCAACATGCGATGTTAAACCTACTTCTAAAGTGGTGTCTAGTGGGTAAGCAGCTAATATACCTGGCAAATATACATTGTAATAATCTTGTTCTTGTTGTTTAACAACTATTTTCCATGAGAAAAAACCTAATGGATTATAATTAGGATCGCTTGGATTTCCATTGTAAACACCTGGATATAAGTTAGAAGTGTTAGGTGAAGTTGGTATTTCTGTGTTTAACTGTACCAACAAAGTATCTCCAGCCCAATCACCAATATTTACACCACTATCATTGTAAGGTGAAAATACAGTTGAAAACTGAGACGCAGAGCCACCACTAGCGTCACCTGAGTTAGACAATATTACAGATGTAGCTCTACCAAACCTATCTGCAAATACAAAACCTGCTTGATAGTTTCTGTTTTGTTTTAACGTAGAACTTGGATATTCAACTATACTAGTGCTCCAAAGCGTAGGATTTGTTGGATTTTGAGAAGATCCAGTGTTATTAAAAGCACGTTTTGCTGCTGCTCCTGTGTTATAATTTATATCTGAAGGAGGCGTGTGCTGAGTTTGAAAGTTTCCGTAAACAACTCTATTGCTAATTATTTCTTGAGCAAAAGCTTTAACAGGTATTTTATCAAACACTCTTACCGTTTGGGCTTCAGGTAAAGTTTTAAAAGGTTTAGTTCCAGAATAAACGTATTCTAATGTGTTTAATTCTTTTATAGTTAAAGTAGCATTCCCGTCGCCACCAGTAATAGTAACTTCATCTCCTTCAGCATAACCATCACCATCAGTCGATATTATAAGCGCAATTATTTCGCCTGTGTTACTTACAGCTTGAATATCTACTTGAAGACCGTTTCCACTACCATTTGTTGTTGTAGCTATATCTGTTCCAGTTGAATAACCACTTCCTATATTACTTATGAAAAACGGAGTATATTGAGCTTGTATGTCATTAGCTGTTAATGTATCTACTACTAAAACTCTTATCTCGTCAGACTCTTTATATAATATTTCTATTTCAGTTATTTTAAACTGACTAGTAACGTTAGCAAGTGTGGTCGTTGGTAAAGTAGTATCTTCTACAGATGGCATAGGTATACGTAAAGTAATTTCATTTACTTTATTTTCCATAAAATCTACGACTGTACTTCTATACGCTGCGGATTGGTCATTGTCATCATCTTCTGTTCCACTTGGATTAAACAGAAAATAACCATCTTGCTGAGGTATAAAAGTCTCTTGAGTAAAAGGCGAAAACACAGAATACTCTCCATCGTCATACTTAAATCTATATCCAAACCTTACAAATTTATCTTCTAAATAATCAGGATCACCTTGAAAAGTTGGATTATAATAAGGATTTGCTTCTTGGGCTTGAGGTAATGACTGGGGTAAATACTCACTAACAACATCTTTCATTGTTGTTTCGTAACCTTGATAAGGTTGCCCAGTAGTAGGGTCTATAGTTTCGGTTTCTTGCCACAATGTGGGTGCGATATATGGTGTGAATTTAGCAACACTAATACTATCTTCAGTATTGTAATAACCAACACCTTGCGATATTGCAGTATCTACATTTATTTTTCTAGGTTGGTTTTTGTTGTCCGTAAAAAATAATAAATTCTCTAAAAGATTAACACCTACAATAGGAGCACCTTCCCAAAAATTTATGAAACTAGATTGTGGACCTGTGCCACCTATTAAATCTGTTATAGATGAAAAAGTATCACCATTCCAAACTGCTTCAACAATTCTATGCGTAGCATTATTTGATAACGCAACAGAATATTCGCCAGCTGGATTGTTAGCTAAAGAGTTAGTTGTAAGAAACAAAAATACACTAGATCTTTCCTCTGAAACATAATGACCTATAATTTTTTCCGTTATATCTCCAGTAAAAATTTTTTGTATATTACCTAGTACATTTTCTAGAGCTCCAACATCTTCTGACTCTGACTTACTTACCTGTATATTAACAGCATTTCTATATTCTCCTTGTTGTAACAAACGATCATCAAGATCTTTGTTCATCTTAGATTTTATAAAAATGTTTTTACTTTCCGCCATTTAATTTTAGTGTTTTATCCATTTAGACTTACCACGCATTACTTGAGCTATTTCATCTAACTTGATATTAGATAATCTTATTTTAGTATTCCTTAATTTAGCGCTAGCTTCTCGCTTTAATCTTTGTATTAAGTATTCTGGTTGATTAATTCTACCTGCTAACACAGCATGAGATATATAAGCATACAAAGCATCTTCTGCCATTTTAGGAACTTTAGTATCACCATCATATGCTAGACCATCTGAAACATATTCTAAAACTATTAGTCTATCTCTAAGATTGCTAGAGAAAGATATTTTTCCTTCTCTTTCATTTAAATTAAACCAGCCGTTGTATTGCGCTAGCTTTGGATCATTTCCATACAACTGACCATAACCCCAAAGTAAATTACCACCATATCCTGAATCGTAACCCCACCAATCAAGACCCATATTATATTGTTCTTGGTCGTAAGCTTGATTTATTTGCGTGGTTTTATTTGTTTTCCATCTATTTTCTACTATGGAAGTTCCTTCTATATTTTTATCAAAGTTATCTTGAATAGCTACACCTTTATTATCTTGCAAAGGTATTTCATAAGGTGAATCAGTAAGATTATTAGATGGGTATATGATATGTTGAACACCAAGCTCGTCTACCCAAGAAGTTCTTACGTAATTAACATAGTCCTGTGGTAATGGTAACGATAAACTATGAGGTATATTAAGCTCTTGTGATTTGATACTTTTCAATGTGTCATAACTAAACTCTTGTAAACCTCTCTTTGCGTGAAAAATTAAATCAGTTCTTTTGGCACTAGGTATTAGTTTACCTTGGCCGACGTAAGCAACTATAAAATTGTTTATAACTTCGTCTAAACTAACATAAGCATAACTACCGTAATTTTTTTCTACAGTAGTTCCGTATGCTTTTTCTTGTTGGGTACTAGCGTAATTACCGCCATCCAGTTTTTTAAGTTGTACAACAAAATACGTTGTTGGACGTGATTGTTCTTTAACGTAATTAATTATAGTGACTGATACACCTGCTTGATATATAGCACCTCCATAACCTTGACCACTCCACTCTATTCTAGTTACATTGCTACCTTGATCAGTAACACTACTAACAAACGCCCATCCGTCGTTACCACTCATACCACTTGTCCATCCAGCGTCGGGTATAAGTATTAATGCCCCAAGTTCTACATCAGAAGTTAAAGAATCAGTTGCGACATCTACATAGGAGTTTCCTGGTGGAGAAGCGGAAGATCCAATACTAGACGTTACAATTCCAAGTGTAATTGTATTACCAGAAACTGTATACGCGTCAGTGTATTCTGTCCAACTACCAGGTGTTGATGTTAAACTAGAGTACAACTTAAAGTTGTTTAAAGCGTAATTAACCTGTGATGGATCATAACTACCAAAAACTAAATCAGTATTAAACGTCGTTGTTAAAGTCCATGGTGTAGACGTAAGAAATTCATCTTGATCTGAACTATTAAATCTAAAGCTTTGAGCGCCTTCGTAATATTGCCGATTATTCTCTGTAAGTAATGACATACGTTAACTTTTTTTATTTGCTTCTCTACCTGAAACTTGCTGAGATGCTATTTGAACTATAGTTGGATCTTCTATAATTATACCTGCATAAGCTAATATTCTAAGCACAACAGTTGTTTGTTCAGACGCATCAAGTTCAAAATTTAAAGAACCAATACCAGTTCCAGGGTCAAACTTAGCGTTATTATATAGATACTGACCTCTGTTGCCAACAGTAAAACCCCATATAACTTGATCAGGTTTTCTAATGTAATCTATGTTGACACCTGATGTTATAGTTGATGGATTAATATATAGCGCCATGTATGGTTCTAAATCTAATTGATCACCAGATTGTATACCTGAAGGAAGCCCTTCGTATAGATATGTTGGAAAACTTTCTGTTGCTTGTGTAAGTGGAGATCTTTGTATATTGTAAAACTCTGTTTTAGATAATCTTTGCACTTCTACTGTTTCACCATAAGCATTGGTGTAAGTAACAGTTCCTATTTTGTACACAAAATTTGTAGTATTATAATCATCTTGTGTTGGTAATTCAAAGTAAGTTAAGCCGTTAGGTAGTACTGGTGGTGATGCTGGTTGTTTATATGTAGCTTCACCAAATGTTTTAAATATAGCTATTTTTTCATCTAAATTTAAAAATCTATCAGCATAGTCTAAATCAGTTTGCGGCACACGTATTTGTTGATTTAAATCTTCAAAATATTTTTCAAATATTTCAAGTTGAACCTGTGTTGCTATCTTATTAAATTCATCAGGAGTTAAATAACCTCTCTGTTCTTTGTTTAATATAGACAGGACTGTTTGGTATACAGTGTTTACGTTTATTGCCATTTATATTTTTTTAAGTATTAGGGCCCGAACAAGCGAGCCCTTATACTAGTATCACTTGTTTATAATCTTTTTTCTATAGATTTGTAAACTTCTACACCTTCGTCAGTTTTAAACCACGCTGCTAATGCAGAATATGGATTTTCATCAAAAGGTACAGTCATTAATTTACGATCATTAGAGCCCCAATGGAAAGTTCTTTGATCTTGCGAAAGTTTAATGATGTTAGCTTCTATTGCTTTAATGCCAAAATTTCTAAGCTCAACATTTTCATCGCTAGCTAAATTTAAAAATAAAGCTGATTTTTTTCTAGCGAATAACATTAAATCTCTACGTATTTCCTTAGAAGACATACTTGATACAGCGCTACCTTTTTCTACTCTTAACACTGCTTCAGCTTGATTAATATCCATGTCTTTAGCAGCGTTTAACGCGTGTAACTGCAGTTCTATTTCATCTAATTCATCTTCCGCCACAACTTGAGAATCAAACTCATAATAAGATTTTTCTCTCATTGGGTGATATAAAGATAATAATTTTTGAAGTATTTGGTTTTCAGCAGGAACAGAAAGCACGCCATCTCTAAAAACAATATGACCTAAAGTAACCTCGCCTTTTTGTTCAGAAACAAATGGAGAATTTTGGTTTGTTGCGTATCTAAGTTCTTTTTGTTCATTGTTAACAGGATCAAACCAAAGCAGTGGAAATTTTCTACTATGCTTACTTGGTATTGTTAATGTTAACGGTTGCTTTGCGCCTTTAACTAAATAAGTTCTTGGTTTTATTTCCCACGAATTTACTTTTTTAACTTCTTTTTTAATTTGTTTAGGTGGTGCTACTACTACTTCTGGTTCGTGCACTTCTACCTTTTTAGTTTCTTTTTTTGCCATGATATAATAAAATTAAATAATTAAAAAGGCTATAGGGCGCCGAAGCGCCCTTTAACCTTAAGATGATTATGCTCCTTTGAAGATCACAAAGTTATTAGCAGCCTGCACAACTAAACATCTTTCTGACAAGAAGTTTACTGTCATAGCATCTAAATCACTAGTGAAAGCTCCACCAACAGAACCAGTCAACCAAGACTTCATACGTCTGTCATCAGCTTGTGAAGCACGATAACGTACGTGAAGGAATGGACGACGAATGTTCGTTCCTAGGATTTGATCATACACTGTTGAAGTACCAGCTGGTACAAGAACTCCTTCTACTGAAGCAGGCCCAGTTTGAGCGCCACGAGTTGAAGCATCGTTCAAGTATTTCCAGTCAGTCTTATAGAAGTCATAAGAACCTCTGCGGAAACCAGTGAACCCAAGATTCAAAGCCATTTCAGCTGAGTTTTCAAATAGTCCATAAGCAGTACCACCTTCGCCTCCTACAGAGATTTTAGCGAGCATGTCGTCAAATTCTAAGTTAGTGTTGCGATTCAAGAAAAGCATATTTTCTTCAATAGCTCCTTGAGTGTCTAGGTTACGTAGAATATCATCAAAGTCTGCAATACCAGTAGCAGCTGAAAAACCTACCATTTTATTTCCACGACCTTCGATCGCAGCAAACAAACCTTCAGTACCAGTTACACCAGTAATAGTAGATGTAGCACCCACTTGCTCACCTTCAACAACAGTCATTTCTAGGTAATCTTCAAAACGTAGTCTTGTTTCAGACTCAGCTTTTAGATACCATAGATATCCAGAAGTACCATCTTCAGTAGCAACTTCTACCCAACCGATCTGAGCTGTGTCAGAACCATTGATTGAATATGCGTTACGAATGATAACTGGTTTGTTAGAAAATTGCTTGAAAGCAGGAGTAACTGACATAATTGGATAGTCGTTACCACTTTTTTGCAATGTTCCAGTTCCAGCGATAGTAGTATTAGTTCCTTTTGGATATTCAGAACCGTATACAAAGATCTTCAGATCACCAACAAGTCCTTCAGTAACTAGGTCAGCAGAACCGTAAGGAAGTACTTCTAGCACACCAGTTGTAGTGTCAGAAGTAACAACCAAACATTTTGATTCAGCACCATTGCTATCTAGCACAACGATGGTTTGTTGTGGCGAAATAACGTTTTCTACTGGATTAGCACCGATAGCGATTGGAATAGTAATAGTGTTAGCTGCTCCACCGTTAGTACAACCATCATAAGCAATATGCAAACGATTTTGTTCAGACCAAATTACTTGATCAGATGTCATTGGCAGTTCAGCACCAACCATACGTAAGAATCCAGAAAGCGTGCGATTTCCGTAACGCTCTACTTCAGCTTCGTATAGTTCAGGCAGATATTGCTGCGCAAAGTTTCCTCCAGCAGCACCGTCGAATGATAAATAGTTACTCGCTAGCGTTTGTTGCAGTTGCGAGGGTACTATAGTACCAAACGTAGGGGTTAATGTTCCCATAATTTAAAAGTTTTAATTAGTTAAATTTTTTAGTTTTTACTTTTAGTCTAGACGAATCTACACCACTAATTGATCTTACTTTTAAACCATTTATAAAGACGTTTCCGTCGGCAACTTGCCGTGGCTTGTCACTACTTAGGTTTTTAGAAGAGTCAATAACGTCTTTGACGCCATCAGCTTTTCCTTGTTCGTAAAAATGATTAGCGATTTTATCCGCATTCATTGCAGCGTAAAGTGCTTTATGGTAACCATCTGGATCAGTAACTCTACCTTCTTTATCTATATAATTACTAATAAAGTTATTAATATCTACTTGTGATTGACCGACTTGCTTTGGATTTTGAACTTTGTATCTAAACTTTTTTTCACCTAAACTAAAATCAAAACCTTTGAAATTATCAGTAAATAATTTTTCAGTTTGAGATTTAAAATCCTGAGCTTGTTTTTCAGCCACTCCTTGCTGCTCATTATATCGATTGTAAAAGTCCAAAGCTTTTTGCTGATCTTGAGTAACACCAGGTCTCAACTTGATTTCCTGGTAATATTTATCTTTCATAGCATCAAGCTCTTTGCGGGCTTTTGCAACTTCTTCTTTAAAAGCCAATTGTTTCTTTTTTATATCTCTTGGCTCATCAATTTCTTCATCGTACTTAAACTTATCTTCCATTAGAAAATTAATTTCTTCTAAATTAAGATGAGGTTTAGACGCTTTGTAAAATTCTGTAACTAAAGCTTGATCATCTATTTTAGAGTAATCATGGTTTAGTCTTACATAATCTTCCATCGTACCACCTGTTTCATTCATGAAATCAACAAGTGCTTGTATATTTTCAGGTAAAGGTTTACCTTGTTTAACCGTTTCTTTTACAGCTTCTTCAGCTTCTTCGTAGAGCTCCATTGTTTTTTCATCAAGCTCATCTTCAGTTATTTCTTGTATTGGACTGTCTAGTTTTTCTTCGGAGCCCCGTACTTCTTCAGCCACTTTTTCGCTGTTGCCACTGTCTTTGGGCTCTTCGATAACAACATCGCTATCATTTGTCTCTTGTGTTTGAACGGCATTATCTTCTTTTATTTCAACCTTAATAGGTTCTTCTGTTTTTGTATTAGGATCTTTTGTAAGATCTACTTTTACAGGTTCGTTTGTTTGTTCTGTAAACTTTTTAGGTTTTGATTTTATTTTAAAATCACCTTCTTGTTTGACCTCTACGGCCGCGTTTTCTTCTGACATAATATAATATAATTAAATAATTAAAAATTAACTAGGCTCAAATTGTTCTAACCCAAAACCTCCTAACGAATCATTACCAGCTGATTCAAAGTTTTTTGGTAATTCATCATTTTGGCGTTGAGAGATCATTTCAGACTGTTGCGTTCCAACAATTCTAGCTCGCTCGTCTTTGCGATCTTCTATTTCTTTTTCTTTTTCTTTTTCTACTTGAGATCTTGCTTTAGCTAACTGCATGTTATAACTAAACTCTTCAGCCATTAAGGTTTGTTTTATTTGAGACTCAGTTTGCATTCTTTGTATTTCAAACTGAGACTTAGCTTGCTCTAAAGCTATTTTTTGTTCGTTTATTACTTCTTGCTTTTGTGTTTCAGCTAACGCGGTTTGTTCTGCAAGTTGACCGTTAGCTTGAGCTTGCGCTTGTATGTTAGCTTGTTGTGCTTGCTGATCTCTTTCAGCTTTTAATCTACGTTTTTGTTTTAGCATTTGGTTTGCTAATTTTAAATTACGTATTTGCCTAAGATCAATAGCATCCTCTAAATCAATACCACCAGATTGTAACGCCACTTGTATGTTTTGTTCTAACTGAGCTTTAGCTTCTTCATCTGGTTCTAAATCTAAAAATATACCAAAGTCGTGCAGATTTAAATGCGAAACTTCTTTTAAGGTTTCAACGTTGTACGTAGATATACTTTCCTTTAAAGCTTTAGCAGTCAATGGATAGTTTAATACATCTGATATTTTTTTAGATATATTTTCACAAAGCCTAAGGGTTAAATAAAGACTAGCGTTGTTTATATGTTTTGTAGCTATATTTGATTGTTGAGCTGCTATTTTTTGTAAACCTACCAACGTGTCTTTGTCTGGTAATGTTCCATCTCTAGCTTCATTAAGACCTGTCACATCACGTATCATTTGTATATAATAATTATACGTGTTTACAAGCGCACCAATTTTAGCTTGACCAGCTGATGTTGATAATTCTTGAACAGGAACTTTACCTGCGTTCATTGCTCCGTCTTGCGTTAACGATCTACCAACAACTGAACCAGTTTGAAAATACATATTCAATGCTTCAGCTGGATTATAATTTGTACCATTGCCAAGATCAACTTCCGCAAGTCCGTCCATATCTAGGAATACACCATCAGGTACCATACGTGATATAACTTGCTGTAGCTTTAAATGTGTTAACTGAACCATATCAGCAAAGCCCATAGTCTTAGTGATAAGTGATTCAATTCTACCTTTATACATACGTGGAGCACATATAGCGTAATTCATTTCAACTTTAGTAGTATCAGCCAAAGGTCTTGTCATGTTTTCAGACATTTCCCATTTAAGCATCATGTCTGTACCTAGAACTTTTACACCTTCAAATAAAACCTCAACACTCCTAGAAACTCTAGTAAAATTATCATTTTCTGGCGGATTAAAAGTGTCTGGCTTTTCTAATATTTTCTCTAAACCTTGATCTGTTTCTTTTAATTTAAACACTTGATCCATATATGTTTTATATTCAAAATATAAAACCTGAACAGTGTTTTCGTCGTACGCTCCCCACCCGTATATATAGTTATTGTTACTATATGATTTTTGTATTTTTTCTAATTCAGCATCAGATATATGTGGAAACTGTTTTTTAATTTCAGCAACAGTTAAAGCTTTAACTTCTCCGACATAATATAAATCTTCAAAATTTGGATCTTCTGTATAAGAATAAACCATATAAGAAGGATCGACATAATCTAAAGTTATACCATTGCTTGGGTTAAAATTAGTTTTAGCAGCTGCTATACCTAAAATAACAAGATCTTCATTTAACCTACGTTTTAGTAAATCATACTTGTTTGTAGCTAGAACTTGAGTTATTGCTTCTTCTTCAGCTATTTCTATAGACTGTTTGTAACTAAGCTGCAAGTGCAACTCCATTTCTTCTATAGTTTTAGGCAGGTTTTCTTTTGATACGCTTGTCTTGGATATATCTTGGCCAGTTGTTGATTTTAGTTGATCTATAATATCTTGAGCAAATATATCTTTAGCTAAAGCTTTAGCGTAATTAGTTCTTTTTTTTAAGCTTTCTGGATCTTGAGCATAAGCTTTTATATCGTAATCTTTGTTTGATATACCGTTTACTAATATATCTACAAACTTAGATAGTATAGGTACTGGTTTCCAGTCTAAATTAAGATAAGACAAATCACCGTTAATAGATAATTCATCTTTATATTTTTGAACAGATTGCTCACCTCTAGCATATAATCTACGAGTATGATAATTATTAAATGTAGTTAAATATCTATTACCATTAGTTCTACCTTGAGCAAACCACTCAGACTGTATAGCATCAGCAACTTGTTTACCGTATTTTAAACTCATCTTTTCCTCCAAAGGTACTACCTGATTTGGAAAGGCGCTATTAGCGTTGTAGTTTATTTCCATTTATTTTATAATTTTTGAAACAACTCCGGTGTTATTATACCGTTTTATACCTAAATCATAATTTTTAACAATTAATTTAGGCACTGGTTTGTATCTATGTTTGTTGCAAGCCATTAAAGCTAAACCAGAACTAATAGACGCATCATGCTTTGTTCTATTATTTATATTAAATTTAGCCCAATCGTTTAAGGTACGTTGAAAATAAACGTCACCATATTTATCATTATTGTAACCAACAAAGTTTTCTATATAAGTTTCTATAGCAGCAGCGTGAGCTTGCTTAATATCTTCACTTGAATTAGGTATTCCACCTATTTCTCTTTCAGACACTGATAGTTTGTTGTAAACCTTATCTGGTCTGTTCATAGAGTAACCTCTATACCCTCTTCTTTTAAAATGATATAATAATCTTGGCTTATTATTTTCAGCAAGCAATGGCATACCGTAAAAAACACAAGCCATCAACACATCTTCAAAAAATATCTCAGCTGTTTGAGGTCTAGCTATATACTCTAAAAAGAAATGGTTTGGCGGTATATCTAGCATACTAAAAGTTGTCAGCCCGTGTAAAGACCCATTGGAACCTCTTTTGTCAACTGTGCCCGATATATCATAAGAGTCACAACCAAAAGCTCCAAGATCTTCATTACCAGGATACTTAATTCCATTCTTTAATATTACACGATTTTGTAAGTTTTCAGGTGGTATCCAAGTTATAAAAAACCTACCATTTTTATTAGGCATAAAAATTACTTTTGTATCTTTAATGCCATCACGCCATTGAAAATTACCTTGAGTAACAAGAGAACTGTGTTTTAAATCTCCATTAAAATCTATTTGCTCGTAAATTTTAGTTAAATTAAATAGAGATTCTTTGGCTTCGTCTCTAAATGCGTGCTCTTCAGTTCTTGGAAATTGTCTATAAAATTCATTTAATCCGTCTTGATCGTCTTTTAAACCATCAACTTCATTTTGCCAATAATCAATTACACCTATTTCAATAACCTCGCCATGTGGTCCTTTAGTCTCTTCTGCCGGAGTTTCGAGTACAGGTAATCCATAAGAATTAATGTATCCTTCGTAGTTCCATTCCATAGGTATGAACAAACTATATAATCCTGAGCGAGTCTGTCCATTGGCGTTTCTTTTTGTAACGTCTGAGTCATAGTATAGTTTTTTAAAATTATCACCACCTTTGTCTAACGCGTTACACGTTGATCCCATCATGCACTTACCAACAACTCTACTACCTAATCTTAACGTCGTCTTTGTGACCCTCCAGTTGTTGAGGATATTATTCGGCCGTTCCCATTTACCCGATTCGTCGTGTACGAGGAGCTTGAGTTTTTCACCGTCATAAGAGTTGTCGCCTGTGTTCTTCCAGTCAATTGTCGTGTCAAGTCCTTGTAAGTCTTCTTGCGTTTCGTTTGCGAGTATCTTGCGCCTAGTGAATTTACTGGCTGGCACTCTATAGGCGAGCTCCGTCTTCGGTCTGTCCATACCATCTTGTATGGGTTTGAAAAAGAACGGATAGTTAACGGAGATGGGCACCACCTTGTCCGTAAACATAGATTTTGCATCAGGCCCTGATTTTGATAACAAGCCGTATCGTGAATCAGATGATATTGTTGCAAGATTAACCACTTCTCCCGATGCCATGAATGAAAATCCAGAGCGTCGATTTTTAAGGTAGCACATTCCAAAACAACGGTTGTCGGCTTTACAAGCTTCCCAGAAGATATAGAAAAGCCTATTTGACTCTCTAAAATCGGGTTTTCCAACATCAATTTTACTCCACTGCAAGTACATGTAATGAGAGCCAGTAAGATAAGTAGGATTGTCTTTGTTATAAAACCAAAAACCTTTTTCCCTTCTTTCAAACTCTTCATCAATATAGTCATACCACTCTTCTTTAAAATCTACCGGATATTGTTCCCAGTCAAATATTGTTTTTATTTTACTTAATTGTTTAGGTAGATCTTTTCTTGACCATCTATTGTCATCAAAACTAAAAACGTTTTCTTTTAATGGCAAAGCTATTTTTAAATTTTGTATTTCGTATACTTCGCCAATTTTACCTGTTTTGCTTATAACAATAACGTCATGTTCTTTATTGTATCCGTACTCCCACTTTTTATACCTATTATTTTTTTTAATTATATTAGGTTTTATATGATCGTCTAATACTTTAAACAAACTTTGATCGCGCATCATTTAGATCTTCCTTCAGCAAAACCTTTAAAAGTTTTTTGTTCTTTTACTTCTTGTGGTTTTTCGTTTAATATGTTTTCTTCTTCTTGTATCCTATGTAATATTTCAAAGGCATCGAACACTGCTAGTTTTTTTGTTGCTGCTGCGTTTTTTAATCTATCAGCTGTTATATCATCACCTGAGTCTACAATAGGTTCTTTAGCGACTTTGATTAATTCTTCAACCGCTCTTTGCCCAGCTTGGATTATACTCAGCTTGGTTTTCTTTGTGTCCATACTTAACTACAATATCATTTGATTTCATACAATACAATCGTTCATCGTTAATAACAAAGTCATACTCGCTAAACGGTTTGTAGCCCACTACATCACCAGGATTTATTTCTAGCGCTTCTAATGAACTATTACCTATTTTTAGTATACCTACAAGGCTTTGTTCTTTTTTGTTATCTAGAACGTTTTTATTTTTAGTTGGTGAAACAAAACATCTATCACCAAAAGACTTAAAAGTATCATTACTACTGTATAAATACACTTGATCTTGAGAAACAAAGTACAAATCATCTTTAAAAAAAGATCTACTATCTTTTTGTTCACCACGCATATTATACCATCTTCTAAAAACGTTATGGTGTATAACTACAATATCACCTTTTTTAACTGGTGTTTTGTAAGCTATAGGTGTAGCAATTACTTCGGCAAAATTATTTACAAACTTATGATTCTCTACCTTAGTGTTTAACACTAATTCAGTATCACCTATTTTTATTTTATTGTTATATTTTTCGCCGAGCGGTTTTACTATAAAGTCAAAAACGCTTTTCATTAATATTCTAAATCATATTCAACGGATATAGCCATGTTAGAATTAAATTTCTTCCATGGCAATATCTCATTGTTTTTCTTTATGAATATGTTATAAGAAGCGTCTTGGTTTTCAAACAGAATATGTGATATTTCATGACCCCCGTAGACCTGTTGGCCTAACGCATAGTGCATGGCGTCATTCTTGTAATCAGAACCAATACTGATTTTTCTTATAACAGTACTCATTAGTCTTCTGATTTAACAACGCTTAACTCACTGTCATCTTCTTTTTCGATTTCAGTGTAAGTGCCAGTCTCTAAGTTAATATTAATAGATCCGTATTTTCCTTCTAACTGCTTTTTAGTTTCTTCGATAGTTTCATTAACACCAGCAATTTTATGAAGCAACGAATGTTTGTTTGCTTCTAGTTGACCTATTTGATTTACTATTTTACTTAATTCTGTTTGTTGATCTTTAACTTGTTTAAGCTCTTCAGCTGTAATTGATTTTGACATTTGATTTAATTTAAGTTATTTAATTATTTATTATCACTTGATTTTTTCGCCTTTTCCCACGTACGGCCCACAAAATAAGCGCCATACACAGTAATAAGCAATGACTGGAATATAGGTATGTAATCTTCGTCTACTTGGAAGCCACCTACATTACCATCAAAAAATGCTAGCGCTGTAAATATAACAGTTAAATATATTAATACTAGTGGGCGAATATTCTTTGATAAAAATGAATCTGATTGCATATCAAGTTTCCAGCGCTCAGTAATTTGAGTTTGTGCATCTTGATCTGCTTTTTCTAACAACTCTTGAATCTTTTGTTTAGCAGCTAGTCTTTCTTCGTCTGTAGTTGTAAGTTTATCTATTACATTACCTACGTCCTTGATTAATCCGCCAGTTAAAAGACTTAAAAGTTTTTTCATTATTTATAATTCAAACTGTCTATTCTCTTGAGTTGGTCTTGGACCTTGAATATTCAACGCTTGGTTTCTTAAAGATTTATATTTCTTTTTTCTTTCCTTAGCAGTGTATTGTGTTACACGACCCTCAGATGCGTTGCTTCCAGGTAGTTTTTTAGTATAATCATAATTTTGCCCGTACAATAATTTAGCTTTAAAATTTTCACCTTTATTTGCTAAATTTATAGAATCTTGTTGAGCTAAACTTCTCATTACAGCTGTAGTGTTTGAATCATAATCTTTCTGCTCCTGTGTTAAAAGCTCTTGATTACCTACAGGACTTTTTCTTGTTGCTGTACCAGTAAATCCTTCTAACTCATGTGAGTGTCCTGGTTCTTCTCCGTGACCAGCATCCATTGGGCCGTGATGCTTACCAGCGCCTTCGTATTTAGGTGCACCATTCATATACTGACCAGCACCATCATAATACTTAGCAGCGCCATGCATTAGTTCACTAGCTGTTGCGTCACCCATTTTGCTTGGCGACATTCTATTTCCACCAAACTCTTGCTTATATCCCATTTTTGCAACGCTGTCTTCGTTTTTCTTTAATTCTTTAGCAGCAGCTCCAGGGTCTTTAGCTGTAACGCTACCGCCATCTTGGTTAGTTTTCATTCTTGCCATGATTTTTAATTTTATGTTGTTTTTATTTCCTCATTGTAAGCTTTATCTTCCCACGGTCCCTTACCATGAGCAAATAAATGTTTTGGGTAGTGTTTACCCTTGTAATAAATTTTTTCGTCGTCCCAATGAAAATCACCATCTATCATTTCTTTAGCGTGTATTTTTTCATGAGAAGACGTTTCTACTCGTTGCGCTGGTGACAAATCTTCTTCCATAATTATAACCCCGTTACGTAAAGTTCTACCTATAGCTGGATCATCTTTCATATCTCTTTCGTACACAGGTGTAACTGAAGTTTGATAACCAGGTTTTATTTCAATCATTTATATGGAAATTTTTTATTAAACCATTCTTGGCGGTTATTACAGCCGCAGTTTATGTTTAGACCTTCAGATACTATATCAACTACATGTTTAATGCCAGTCTTTTTAGTAAAGCCAGCAATAGTATCTCCAAATCCTTTTGGTTTCATTTTATGCAATATCTTTTGCTGGGACTGTCGTAAGCATATTTAGCCGGGCCAAAACAATGTTTAGCTGGTCCTTCCATCATTTTTGCAGGAGCATCTGGTTTCATTTCTAAGTGCTCTCCACTTTCTGAGTGCTTCATTTGAGCCGCATGTTTGTTACCTTGAAAGTCAGCAGGTCCATGATGCTTTTTGTCGTACTTCATATCTCCAGCTAGTTTAGATATATGCTTTTCATCTGCTACCATTTTTTCGTCATCATGACCATGGTGATCATCGTACAACACATCTCTTTTTAGATAATCAATATGAGCAGCGTCATCTCTTTCTGTTGCTTTATAATTGTATCTATCAACTCTAGTATGTGGGTGACCTACGCAGCATCTTGCGTTACCACTATATTTTCCGTAATGTCCTTGTTCGTTTACTGCCATAACTAATATATTTAATCTTCTTTACCTTGAGCACAAAGAACTGCGTTTAACGGCTTGTAAGGTATACCTGCGTGGTTTAATTTAATACCTGTAATACCTCTTGAGTTACCCATACCTTTTGGAAAACCAGATGTATTTAAAGGACCGTCCCAAACGTGTGATTCACCTACTTGTCCTTCAAGCGTTGGCTTGCCTAGTAATTTACTTATTTTATGATCCATAACTTTATTGATTTATTTTTTTACCTAATACCATTTTTGCTGCGCCAACAGATAAATCTCTCATAAATTGTTCACCCATCATATCTCCAGCTACTTGTTGAGCCATAGGAGGTGCTGCATCGTTCATACCGCCGACAGTTCCACCGACTACTTGAGCAACATTACCAACAGGTCCGCTAGTGTATGAAGCGGTAGGCGTTGTTGTTGTATCTACAGCTTGTGTAGCTGGATCAACAGATTCAGGTGTAGAACCACCGCCTCCTTCTAACGCAGAAACTCTAGCCTCAAGACTGGCAATTTTACCTGGCATTTGTTTTTCGCCTCTTCTATCTAAAGCCATTTGAGCTGATCTACCTAATAAACCTCCTCTTCCGGCTAATGCTTGTAGGCTTGTTCCACCACCGCCGCGTCCTCTTCTAGCTCTCGCCCCTGCTGCTGCTCCTGCTGCCATATTATCTTTCTTTATCTTTATTAACGTTCATAATAGATGTTTGTAAAACTTTATCTATATATGTTTTTCCTTTCATTATTTTATTACGCCTTTCGCTTGTAGGTATATCTTCTTCACCTAACATTATACGATACATGCGTTTTATTAATTGTTTAGCTTTAAATGAAACTTTGTATATATTATATTTTTGTGTAGTTCTATTACGCTCACGCCAAATTACTATCCAATCATTTTTTAAAAGTCTATTCCATCTTCTGTTATCCCAGCTATAAGAATAAGCTCCCATTTCAAAATCTTGTTTACTAAACAAATTTATACAGTCTAAATATATAAGTAATTCAAGGTCGGCGTCGTTAAGGCCGTTGTTTTTGCAAGCCCACTTTCGTATAATGCGGTAGTGTTTGAGCAAGTTCATATCTTTTATATCACTTGCTTCTAGCCTTTTCATAAAACAACGACTATATCTTGGACTTTAATAACCGTGTATTGTTGGTCATCATAATCTATTTTGTGACCAGCATGACGATCATAAAATATAAAATCATCTTTATTTAAACCTTGTTCGCCTGGGTCTATAATCTTAGCTTTTATATATCTTATATCTTGCGTACTAGCTTCTGACAATAATAAACCACCTTTAGTTTCTTTTGTCGTTGGCTCTACTTTCTGTATAATTAAATAATTACCTACTGCTTTCATCAACTCTAATATTATTAATTACACAATCAGTAGATAATATTGTTGTTGCTACCGAAGCAGCGTTACGTAAAGCACTTTTAGTGACCAACAAAGGATCAATAATACCTGCTTTAAACATATTTACCATATTTCCTGTAACCACGTTTACACCAACTCCTTTTCTAGTAGGCTCTTTAACCTCTAGTCCAGCGTTATGTAAAATCGTTTTAAATGGTGCTTTAATAGCTTCTTGTAATATTTTCTCGCCAAGTACATTTTCATTTAACACTATGCAAGAGTTCAATAAAGCAATGCCACCACCAGGAACAATACCTTCTTTTATAGCTGCTCTAGTAGCACAGATAGCGTCTTCAACTCTATCTTGCTTTTCTTTTAATTCAATAGCTGAATTAGCACCAACTTTAATAACAGCAACTTTAGCGCTAAGCCTAGCAAGTCTTTGCTCTAACCCTACGCGAACGTGCTCTTTATTATTGTCTAGTAATTTAACTTTTATTTGCGCTATCAAACCTTCTACTTCTTCTGAAGGTTCTCCAACTCTAATAACAGATCTATCTTTTTCAGTAACAACTTTAACACATCGACCAAGGTAATTTACTTCAATCGAATTTAAATCATCACCTAAATCTTCATTAACAACAGTAGCGCCAGTTAACAAAGCTAAATCATCTAATATTTCTTTACGCCTTAACCCATAAGCTGGTGGATCAAGAACGTTAATCTTTATATTACCTTTTACTTTGTTCATAAGAAGAGCTGACATCACAGAGTCATCAACTTCACCTATAACAAGCAAAGGTTGTTTTTCCTTTATAACATACTCTAACACTGGTTGTATTTGTCTTATAGAGTCTATTTTAGAATCTATAATTAAAACAAGTGGAGAATCAAGCTCAGCTGTACCTAGTTCTTTATTTGTTATAAAATTAGGGTTTAAAAGCCCTTTGTTATATTCAACACCCTCTACAACTTCTACTTTAGTATCACCGGAAGACGAAGGTTCCATTACAACTAAACCACCATCACCAACAGTTTTAAAAGCTTCAGCGATAATTTTACCTAAAGCCTTATCATTGTTTGTTGATATAACAGCTATATCATCTATTTTATTTTTTACAGGTGTTGATTGTTTTTGTAAATGTTTAATTACTTTTTCTACACCTTTTAATACTTGATCTTTAATAGCTCTTGTGTCTTTACTATCAACCTTATAAGCTTCACTTATAATAGCATGAGCTAATATAGTAGCTGTTGTAGTTCCATCTCCAGCTTCTTTAACTGTTTTACGGGCGGCTTCTTTTAGAAGCGTTGCGCCTATATTTTCAACAGAATCACGAAGATATATTGAATCAGCTACAGTAACACCATCTTTTGTTATAATAGGTTTACCTTGAGCGTCTTCAAGTATTACGCATTTGCCGCTAGCCCCAAGCGTGGAGCTAACAGCATTTGCTAATTTTTCTATTCCTTTAAATATTTGAGTTCTAGCATCATCGCCAAAACTTAAGTTCTTAACTATTGCGTCAGACATATTTGATTTAATTAAATTATATTTATTTTACTCTTCGCGAGTAGCGTATTGAACGGGTCCGGCAGTAAATCGTCCACACGGTTCCTACTTGTTAATAGTACACCGCAGCATGCCTCGCCCGATTTATTTTTATTCAAAAGTTTTAACTACCTTAGGTCCTTTTACAAATTCAAGCTTTTTAGTATAATGCTCAATGCTACCATCTATAGCGGCTTCTGCGCCGTCCATAGTTTCTCTACGAGTAACATCTTGCCAAGCTTCTTCTTGATCTTTGTATTCAGTTTGAAAATATCCATTTGGTAGTTGTACTATTCGCCAATTAGTTTTATCAGCGATGTGCTTCCAAAAGTTTATTTGGTCTTCGGATATTTGTGGTTGACTACTCCACGTACTAGTCTTATAATATAGTGTCATTGGTTTTGGTTTTATATTAGTTTATTTGGTTGCTCTTTCCCGAGCAGGGTATACTTTATATATCACTTATTTTTAGTGATTTTTACCATGGTAAACCTTTTAACTCGCATATAGGTGATAATGAATCATAGCAACATGATGATAACGCCTCTTCAACATTTAACCAATTTAACACAGTTTGTTCTGTTAAATTTTCAAATGCAACAAAATTTTCAGCGTTTGGTAAACCAACAGCACCTACATATTGCTGTCCGTCTGTGTAAGTAAAATATATCTTATTAACTATATTTGTTAAGCCATCACAATCTATTTTTACTTCAAGTTTAGTTATTTGTATATTATCAGACGCCATTTTATATTAAGTTAAAGTTTGATCTACGTTTTGTCTATAAACATCTAATTTTATTATACTGTATTCTACTGTAATGTACCAAGTTGGCTCATTTGTTATTGGAGCCGCATACAAAGACAACACTACAGGTGCAGCTGCTCCACCCTGTTGACCATTCTGACCGCCTGTACCATAACCAAAAGCATTATAAAACCAAGCATAATTTCCATTAATAATTGTATTTCTATCTACAGATCCTATAAGTGAATAATCACCATTGTTTCTTTTTTGTGTAAAAATAACAGGGTAACTATCAGTAGACCAGCCAGAGCCTATAGTACCACTTGCTCTGTGCACAAAAATACCTTTAACTATCATATGTTGGGTACTTAACGGAGTAGGTGTCACATTGACCCCGTTGCTAAATCCACTACTTGTAGGCCAACCACCGGCTTCTATTTTAGTAGTGTATCTATATGTTGCCATTAAGACTTTACCACCTGTTCCAAAGCCTGCAGTGCCTCTAACTAAATTTGCATTTGTTGCGCCTGTTAACCAAGTATCTTTATTAGTAGGTGTGTAAGCACCCATTTTAACATACCTAGGTCCGGATCCTCCTTCAACAAAAAAGTTTTGTTCTGATGTAGCACCTACATTTAATTCATTTCTTGCCCTAAAAGTACCATTAACATCGAATGCAGAACCAGGAGTTGTAGTTCTAAATCCTGCTTTTTTATTTACTAAATCTAAATACCAAGTAGGATTAGCTGGATCTGCGCCAAAAGTTACAACACCTGCTGAAGAAAAACCAAATTTAGTGTTAGTATCTCCATTGTGAACTATATACTCATCAATACCAATGTTACCTGTAACGTCTAATTTATTAACTGGGTTGTTTGTACCAACACCAAGACTTCCTCCACTTGTTACTCTTATTCTTTCTGAACCTGCAGTTGTTACTGCCCAGTTATCATTTGCAACAAATCCAAAGTGCGTATCGGTATCACCAAGATGAAATATATCTTTTTCTATACCTACACTAGCCTCATTGTTTTGCCCTCCTGATTCTACAACAAATTTTGTTCTACTCCAACCACCTGTAACTTCAAGCATCTTCATACCATCAGGCGGTTCATAATTATTGTTTCTATGTCTGCAATCAAAAGTTACAATGCCCCTCGATGACGTGGTGTTGTTTTGGCTAAGTGTAAAGTAAAGCGCGCCTGCAGATGAGTTATTACCGTTAGCTGATAATAAAAGTGCGTTTGATGGATTTCCAGCAGAGTTTGTACCAAAGTTTGGATTAAACTCCATTTGTATGGCTGCTGCTTCTGGAGCATTACCTGAACTAAAACTAGATGTTGTTAAAGAATTATTATCTGACCCATAAAACCAAAGGTACTCGTTACTTGTAGTGGGTGGTGGAAAATAACCTAAAAAACCCCCAACATTTGCAAAGTAGCTATTCGCCCTCCAACTGCTGTTAAGCTCAATCCCGCCGGTTGTATTGGAAGATGTGGCGCCTACATTATCGTCTGTACCTAATTTTAAAGTTCTTTCCGATACTACAATATTACCATATCGTCCTCCGTTT
>Ga0209348_1000086_pt1 | contig 57796 bp, 56 predicted proteins | sample ETNvirenome_2_30_FD_184065 | JGI IMG/M metagenome (GOLD analysis project Ga0209348, IMG submission 184065) | Marine viral communities from the Pacific Ocean - ETNP_2_30 (SPAdes) (version 2) | ecosystem: Environmental > Aquatic > Marine > Oceanic | place: Pacific Ocean | collected 2013-06-22 | reverse complement strand
GAACTTTATAGATATACAAAGGTTGGTAAGAATGTTTCGGCCCATCCTCCTCTTACACAAGCTCTTGCCGACGACACTGCCCGTCGTCTAAAGATTGAAGAGGGTGGGTCTTGTGCTTTTGATATCGTCGGACAAATAGGTCATGGTGTTTGTGCTGTTGGTCCTGATCCATGGTCTGCTTTCGAACATATTGAAAGACTAGAACATATTTGTAAGATTGTCCTTTTGTCTCGAAATTACTAATTAAGCAGAGGAGATTTGCTTATGTCTGAAGAGAAAAACGAAAGTAAAATTGCAAAACTTGAAACCGAATATATCAAAAACAAAAGTGCTGCCGCACTTGGTGAACTTACTAAACTCTCCAAGATGGGCAAATATGATATGAAAAAATTGCGTAAAAAGATGAAACAAGTTTCGGAGTCAGATCAAATTGATGAAAAAAAGAAGAAAAAGAAGAAAAAGAAGAAGTCATCAGGTAAAAAGGATGCTTGCTATCACAAAGTCAAAAGTCGCTATAGTGTGTGGCCTTCTGCTTATGCGTCTGGCGCTCTGGTAAAGTGTCGCAAAGTTGGCGCCAAGAACTGGGGTGAGGGCGGCAAGAAAAAAAATGAAGAAATTGAGCTTGAAGAAATTTATCTCGCTGAAGATGAGCATGTAAGTCCTGCTGTTTTAACTCAAATACTTAAAGATGAAGGTGGCGCTGCTGGTTTAGAGGCATTTACAAAAGCACTAAATGCCACCGAGCAAGAAATAATTGATGCCCTTGAAGAATTGCCAAATGTAGGTAAACACGAGGATGGAGACTATATATTAGAGGATGGTGTAGAAATCATCGTCAATGAGAGTGCTCCAAATGATGAATTGGATTCCTTGGAAGAAAAAAAGAAAAAGCGCAAAAAAAAACGAAAAAAAGCAGGATCAGAGTCGTCAAAAGAATCCTCTCTTAGAGACTGGTTCGGAAGAAAGGGCGCCAAGGGAAAGAAGTCTGGCTGGGTGGATTGCAACGCTCCTGACGGGAAAGGCGGCTACAAAGCTTGTGGACGTTCTTCCGGAGAAAAGCGAAAGCGATACCCAGCATGCCGTCCCACACCTTCGGCTTGTAAAGAACGAGGAAGAGGAAAATCATGGGGAAAGAAAGGATCTAAGCGAAAAGGATCTAAGCGAGAACACCTTATCAGACAGGTGGTTAGAGAGGAGACGCAGAAGGTCGTCTTTGGTAAGCCAATCTCGGAAGGATTATATTTTCACATTGATAATAGCATCCCTATTTCTGATAACATTTATCGCCACGGCACTGATAGATATTTTTCTCTCGTAAATGAAGCACGAGATCTCTGGAAAGAAGGTAAACTTAATCTTTGTGAAGCGGATGTTGAGGTCATGGAATCAGATCTTGGCAGTTTTGTTGAATATCGTGGTCGAGAGGTCCCTCTTGATTTCCCAATGCGACTAGAAGAAAAAAAGAAAAAAAAGAAAGACCCACCACTTAACAAACCTAAAAGAAACACGGGTTCTGGAAAGAAATATGTCGTCTATGTTCGAAACCCCAAATCTGGTAACATTAAAAAAATTACATACGGCGATTCAAAAGGTGGCCTAGAAGGTAACTGGAATAACGCAGCAGCACGAAAATCATATGCTGCTCGACATCGATGCGCTGAAAAGAAAGATAAAACCAAAGCAGGATATTGGGCCTGTAGAGCACATAAAGATTTTGGTAACAATGTATCGGGGAGATTTTGGTAATGGCTAATTTAACTAAAGATGATCTATGGAAAGCCTTTTCTGTCCTAATGTCTGCTTTGGTAATACCTTTGGCAGCATGGGTGTGGAACACAAATCTTAAGGTTGCACAGCTAGAGAATGATCTAGGAGATGCAGAGGATACGATCAGCGTGCTAGAAAAAAAGATCATGGACGCCGACGATAATTCTAAACAAATAATCGGAATGGAAAAAGATATAGAATATATGAAAGGGTCATTGAGCCGCATAGAATCTTTAGTTACAAGGAACGAGTAATGATACAGTCAGTTAGCATGTTTATGATTTTGTTTTCTTCCTCTATTAAAGGCGAGGGGATGGATGATCTTGTTAGAAACACAAAGGCACTAGAGCTTTATCTTCAAGATAAGGAAGACCATGAAAAATACTGTTCTCATTTACCATGGGAACAACCAGATATCGATGTATACAAAGAAAAATTAGAAACTCAACTAACTGACGAATGTCAAAAAAGAGTTTTAAAAGGTAAATTAGAAGAGGAAAATTAAAATGAAACTCACAATTAAACAATTACGTAAAATTATTAAGGAAGAAATTAATAATCTTCTAATTCAAGAATCATCGTTCAAAGAAGTTCAAGACTTGCTAGACAAAGATTATGATAAAGTCTCAGAGGATACAACTTACCCATATAGACGAAGTCGTGGCGACATACGAAGAACAACTGTTTACAAAAGAAAAGACGGTGAAGCGATTCCTGATGAAGATTTAAAAATGATTCAAGATTACGAATCTGATTTTCTTAAAAAATATGGATCATTTGCTGCTTTTAGAGGCGAATATGAGACCACAAAATCTGAAGATGGTATGTCGCTCATTGTTAAATATTCCAAAGCTTCAGCAGGATAAAGTAAATGAACTATTTTCCGTTTAAGGAAAAGAAAATTGGTGAGAATATCTTTCTTCGATATTTTAATCATAATATTATTGTTGAAGAACTAATATGGCACCAAGATAAAGAGGATCGTATTGTTGAGGTCATTCAATCGGATGATTGGTATTTTCAAAAAGACGATGAAATACCTTTTAAATTGGTTGAAGGAATGAAGTTTTCAATAAAGAAAATGCAATACCACAGATTACTTCGTGGTAAAAACGATCTTATTATAAAGGTCATTAAATTGACTTGACAATATTAATATTATATGTTATATAATTAATATATATGATTAAATATTATTATACAATTATAAAAGATGAAGGTTGTTTTGAAAAAGGCATGATGTGTTATTGTTTTGCTGAAAACGAAACACATCTTTATCTTTATTTTAGAAGACCAATAATTGGCGGCATACACGAGGTAAAGCTTCCAAGATCAAAAATTTATTTATTAAAAAGAACATGATTGCTTGACAAATATCTCTTAACATGTTATAATATAAGAACACACAAACATAGGAGATATGATGAACCAAAAAAAATTAAATGAAATAAAATTACGATGGAAAGGCAAAGGAGGTGGTCCTGAAGCAGAAACCACTATTGCCGATTCCAAAATGGATAAGGATTGCGTCCATGTCTGGTCTTGTACTTCAGACATTGCTAAAATAATTGATAGGTGTGGATCTGCAATACTAAAGGTCACAGAGAGCTGTGATGGAGTAGGATTTGAGATACACAGATCTGCCTTTAGGGGAGCCTCTTACGCATTTAAGGTCCTTAAATAATGAAACATATTGTCCTGTACGACATGGATGGTACTTTAACACCACCTAGAGAATCTCTTGACGATTCATTGATTCCGGTATTAGAAAAATTATCTAATACCGCTGAAATAGGTATCGTTACAGGCAGTGATTATAATTATCTATTGCAGCAAGTGGATGATCTAATCAATCACTCTGTTATAAGAAAAAAATTACATTTATTGCCATGTAATGGAACAAAGCACTATTATCCTCCAAAAAATAATTATGATAATCATCGATTGGTATCTGAAGTCAATATGATCGAGCACCTTGGTCGTTCTAAATTCCAGCAATTAATGTTATTATTGATAGAGCAACAATCTAACTTTTCTAATGAGAGATTCCCTCTTACAGGACATTTTATAGATTATCGTGGATCTATGATTAATTGGTGCCCGATTGGGCGAAACGCCGACACAGACGAGCGCCATTTTTTCGTAGACTACGATAATTCTTTCAAACCAACTTTAAGAGAAAGATTCTTAGAGAGATTAATACACTATACTAATCTAAAAAGAATAGATAATCTTACAATAAAGCTCGGTGGTGATACATCATTTGATATATTTCCGACTGGTTGGGATAAAACATTTTGTCTTCAGCATTTTAAGGAATATACTCACTGGTTTGTGGGAGATCGTTGTGGCCCAAATGGTAACGACAAAGAATTATATGATTTTTTAAAACCACATTCAAGATCATTTTCTACTAGTGGTCCCACTGAAACAAAAGTTTATACAGGTTTAATATTAAATGAAATTCAAAGAACTCAGTAGAGAAGAGCTCATAACTCTTTTAACAGATGGCGTGCCGATGCCATCATCAGCACTCATTAGTCAAGAGTCGATTGAATTTTACTTCTCTGAACTTCAGGTATTTATCAGCCTTGCTGAGAATGAATATATCGCTGAATTATATAATAATGAATGCATCAAAGTATATTTTGGATTTAATGATGAAATTTATCTTCGATTGAGTGGCAACAATATTCTTTTGTTAATGTCTCCAGAAATAGCAGAAACTTATGAAGATATGACAAGCACTCAAGCAGAAAATATCATAGGTATAATTTATGGACTCATAGTTTTTAATCAAAAATGGATTGAGGTAAATGAACTTGTTGAAAATATCACTCAGGAAATTATTAGTAACCTTGCATATAATACAAAAAATACAAATGATAAATTAAATCCAAATATATTAAAAAAATTAAACAAATCTGCCATCCAATATCCAGACAAAACTATGAAGATTAAAGACTATGACAAATACTTTAAAAAAGATAAGGATAAAAAATATGAATGACTGGACCTTAGTAACATTGTATCTTTTGGTCTTACCAATTGTATTAGTTTGTCTTACCGCTTTTTTGGCTTGGAGAATTAAATAGACACCCATAGCTCAGTTGGATAGAGCAACGGCCTTCTAAGCCGTGGGTCGCAGGTTCGAATCCTGCTGGGTGTGTTTTCTAAATTAAATTTCAATAGGAGAATAAAATGAAAAAACAACAAATCTCAAATTTTTGCTATGTGGCATCACTTGCTTCAGTAGTAGTATCAATTTTTACATGGATCATGATCTCACCAGAGGATCCAGCTCATGGAGAAAGATTCGCACTTTTTATTGGTCTTTGGGCGCCAACTCTGATGGGTATGGCGAATCATTATAAGGAATAAATACTATGAATTTGATTGAGTTTATTTTTGCATTTAGTGCTGTATTTGGCAGCACTTTAATGCACTATCTTTGGATAAAATTTGTATATAAAATTGAAAATTCAGATTCTAATGATTTTAATGAAAACGAAGCAATAAATACTTAAGTGATTTTATTGTAAGTCCTTGTCAGCCATAGACTTAGAATTATAATATAGGAAGAAAAAATGAATACAATGATTTTAGAAAGTACTAACCTTGAATTACCAGAGTGGTCTCAAGCGCTACTGTTAGAGCCAACTGAAAATTATAATGATGCCATCATGGGGTATGATCCAAATGAAGACAGATTAGTCTATAATGAAGATAAGGTTATTGACATTCTAATTACCAAAGAAAATATGTCTGTTGCGGATGCTGTTGAGTGGTATGATTATAATATCGCTGGATCTCAAGGAGATCACTTCCCAATATACATCATACCAGTAAGGTGATTATATGAAAGTTTTTTACTTAAAAAGAGAAGAAGATGAATCAGGTATTTCTGGAACAGGTAGAGTAGCGCAAGGCTTTATATTTGATAATGGCAAAGTCGCTGTAACATGGCTCTCAGAGCATCCATCGGTAACGATATATGATAATATCGGTGAGGTTCGAGCGATCCACGGTCACGGCGGAAAAACAGAAGTGGTTATGGAACCCGACTATAAAAGAGCATTTGGAGAACTTAAATCATTTGTAGATTCTTTTTCACTTTCAGAGGCGGCTCTCAAGAAGGTTGGAGAAGATACCCAATCAGGGAAACTGCTAAAACAAAACTAGTTAAATTATGAAGCTTTACTCGCTGAAACTTGACGCTGCTTGGAGACCAATAGAAATAATTGATTCGTTTAAGGCGTTCAGTATGTGTCGAAGCGGAAGAGCGAACGTTGTTGAGGATTATGATATCAGGGCACATGGTAATAGAATGTTCCCTGCTGTTATAGTCCTCAAGTCATATATAAGAAAACACGAATTTGTTTTATCATGTACCAGAAGAAATGTTTATTCAAGAGATAATTATACATGTCAATATTGCTCTAAAATAGCAATTTCTAAGCTTGAATTAACTTTAGATCACGTAGTACCTAAATCACGTGGTGGCCCAAAAAGTTGGGATAATATAGTAACTTCTTGCCACAAATGCAACACTAAAAAGGGTGCTCGAACACCAAAAGAAGCGGGAATGAAGTTGATAAAGCAGCCAAAAAGACCAAAAGCAACATTTATTGATTTTTATAGAATGGTAAATGTGCCAAAACAATGGTCTCCATACATTTATTTATATAAGGAGAAAAAATGAGTGAAGAGAGAAAAATTGTTGCCGTATCTGGGGGTTTCGACCCAGTCCATATAGGACACGTACAGATGATTGAGGAAGCAGCAGAACATGGTGATGTTTTAATTATCATAAATTCAGATGACTGGCTTACAAGAAAAAAGGGTTATGTTTTTATGCCTTGGGATGAACGTGCATATATTATGAGTCAAATTAAGGGTGTTGCTAAAGTAGTATCTGTTGATGATTCAGACGACAGTGTATGCGAAGCCTTAAGAACTCATAAGCCAGATTGTTTTGCTAATGGGGGAGACAGATACAAAACTAATACTCCAGAGATGGATGTTTGTCAAGAGTTAGGTATTGCGTTAATGTGGAATGTCGGTGGCAGCAAGGTACAATCCTCATCTGATCTTGTTAACAAGGCAAAATGGGGAAAGATGGTAATTAACGGTGTTGAAATCTAATTAATGCGAGAGGTTATGATATATCAATATGAAATTAACTAGAGAAAGAATTTTACAAATTATTCGTGAAGAAATACAAGATTCTAAATCACAAGCTTTGTTGCAAGAGGAACCAAGCCTCAATAATGCGCTAGCAGGAGTCCGCAGAGATTATAACACCGCAGTACAAAATAATAAAATAGATTCTTTTGTAGTGAAATACTCTGATGGCAAAACTCCATACGAATTTTTTAATGAGTTAGAGCCTGAAGAGCAAGACAAATATAAACAAGATATCGAAGCACGACTAAAAAAGATTGAAGATTCTGATCCAGTTGAGCCTGAAGCACCACAAGATACTGAAACACAGCCCGAAGAAGAGCCCGAAGTAAAGACATTGTCTTCTGGAGATAAAATAGTTCCACAAGAGTTACCAGAATTACGCAAAGCATTTGCTGCTTTTGCCGATATCGATAGTGGTTTTATGCAAGTTCAGTATCTTAGAGAACAAGATAAAATGATTGGTAACCTTCGAACTGCACTTAGAAAATTTTTAGGCCTTGAGGGTCAGGAAAAAGCATTAAAAGAACAGGATGAAGAAAATCAAAAACCTCAAGCAGATAAATCTGACAACAGAAAAAAACTCGTAAAGTCTGTCACCAGATATCGTCGAGATTTAAACGATGCTGGAAGATTACTAGATCAGTACTTAAAATCATCACAAGCAGGAGAGCTTAAGGCACAATTGATCTTAAATAAATTAAAAGATGAAATGCAAAAAGTTCAAGACAATAATGCTTTAATAGTTAGAGATCTAATGTCTATTTCTAACTTAAGTGAGTCTATGGTATTAGAACAAGAGTCAAGAGAGGAAAAGATCGCTAAAGTTCAAGCGGCATATGATTCTATTGTGACTACTCTGACACCCGCTTTGCAAATTCAAACAAAGGGCGATGAAACAATTCAGCAAACTGATGAAGAAATACAATCAATTGTTAATGGAGCAGAGTCTGCCTTAGAACAAGTGGATAATATAAAGCAATACTTTAGAGTAACTGGAACTTTTAAAAAACCACTTGGGGAACTTAAAACAGATTTTCTTGAGTATATTGCTGGATACAAAAAAACTATGTCCGATTTAGTTGTAGACCTCAAAGGAGGCACGCCAACTCCTGAAGACGCAACTAAATATGCAAGACAATTTACAAGATTAGCAGATAAAATACAAGAAGACTTTGGAGTTTCTCCCTCTAATCCAATTAAAGTACCGGGTCTCCCACCAGTGCAATCTGTTGACGCCGCCTCTGGTGATAATACGGTAGCAATAAATCCATCTGCACCTGAGGTTACACCAGAATTTGATGATGAGGAAGATGTAGGAGCTGAAGAAGTTCCTGAACCGACCACACTTCTTCAAGCAAGAGAAGACGCTAACAACTTTGTAAGCAGATCTAGCAGATTTATGAACTCTTTCTTGAATCCTTTTGTAAGATCATTTAATAATCCTAAAAAAACATACGGAATGCTTAAAACCTCAGTTGATATATTTAAGAAACAACTCAATGATGATATTCAAGAACAACAACAGCCATCCAATGAACTCGTTAAAGTAGTTCAGGATGCAAATAAGCTTGAAGATACAATAAAAGACTATATAAGATTTGTACCCGCCGAAGAGATTGCAACAAAGAAAAATAAAGACGATCTCTTAAGAGTAGTTAGGAGTTATTATAAACTTGTTGAAAAGTTTAGAGAGATAACAGATAAAGAACTGCAAGACTTGATTCAAGGATCAAGTGAAGAAATAGAAAAATTGAATAAAATTGCATTGCAAAGAGCGGGGTCTTTAATTAAAAATGTTGATCGGCAAGTTCCTGATCTATCTTTAAAATCAAAATTATTAAATTCTCTTGGCTCTTGGGCTTATAAACTTCTGGGCGGAAAAGAAATGGATGTCAAACCAGATTTTAGCAAAATGGGCGAGACGAAAAATATACTAGAAAAACTAATTATAAATGAATTGAAGGTGCTAAATGGCAAAAAAATGGTTCGTAATTGATACGTCCGTCTATCTCTCAGATTCAGAATGTATTACGCGATTTGGCAACAATGATATTATTGTTCCTTTAAAAGTTTTAGAAGAAATAGATAAACATAAAAAACGACAAGATTCTGTTGGGTTTCATGCTAGACAAATAATAAAAACTTTTGATTGTCTTAGGATGAAAGGCAATCTAAAAAAAGGTGTTCGTATTGATGAAGGGATGGGACTCGTAAAATTTGTAGGACTTGATGAGATCGATTACAATACATTACCACAAGACCTTGACCCTAAAAACTCAGATCACATCATATTAGCGACGGCTTTAACTATAAAATCTCAAAATCCTAGAAGAAAGGTCATACTTGTTTCTAGAGATATTAACTTGCGTGTCATATCTCAGGGCATTGGATTGCCAGCAGAAGAGTATGAGAACATCAAAGTTGTTACAGCCAAAGATAAAATTTATACAGGTTTTGAAGAAATTGTTATGGATGATGAAATAATTGATCGTTTTTATGCTGATAAGCCAGTATTTCTTGATGAAGATGAATACCCACAACTTCAGCCAAATCAGTTTGTGATGCTGGTTTCATCAAGTAATCCAAAAAAAACTTGTCTTGGAAGATTTTGGAATCATGGAACCAAGCTTCAAAAAATAGTTAATCATACGACTGATTTAAGATGGGGTATTTCTCCAAGAAATAAAGAACAATCATTTGCTTATGATCTTCTTTTTAATGATAATATTAATTTTGTTTCCCTGATTGGTCGCGCTGGCTCTGGTAAGACATTATTGGCGATAGCCGCTGGATTAGAGCAGACTGTGGGTAATGAGAAACCAAAATATAAAAAAATTGTAATATCTAGACCAGTTCAGCCACTTGGAAAAGATATTGGTTTTTTGCCGGGCTCTATGGAAGAAAAGATGCTTCCATGGTTAAAACCAATCGCTGATAATATTGAGAACATAACCTCAGAGGAAGAGGGTAATGTTATGGCGTATTATCTTGACAATGGAAAACTTGAAATTGAAGCGCTGACATATATTCGTGGTAGATCAATTTCAAACGCATATGTTATTATTGACGAGGCTCAAAATCTTACGGCTCACGAAGTAAAAACAATCCTCACTCGTGTTGGCGAGAATACTAAAATAATCCTTACTGGTGACATAGAGCAGATTGATAATATCTATACTAATGAGACATCAAACGGACTAACTTACGCTGTTGAAAAATTTAAAACTCAACCAATAGCCGGTCATGTTACATTTAAAAAAGGTGAGAGATCTAAGTTGGCTACTATCGCTTCTCAAATCTTATAAATAATACTTGACAAAAAATTATAATGTGTTATAATATATGTATTAAAGGAGACCGTTATGAGATGGATTATTGAAAGTGTAAAGCGGTCTCGCAAATTAAAGGATCATTATTCTATGCGAGGCATTAACATATACATTCAAGACCCAGTAGGAGATCACATTGACTTAGACTTTGTGTTCGAATATGTTGCTGCAAGAATTCCAAAGAAGTTATTAGATTCAATAGATGTTATTTATGTTGGAAATTTTCCTGAATTTAAAGAAAGGGAGATCAACGCTTACTATGACAGTGGAGCGGTTTTTGTTACAAACGATCAAGACAACGATAGAGATATGATTGATGACATAGTTCATGAGATAGCTCATGGTGTTGAAGAGAGATATAATGACTTTGTGTATTCCGATGGCTCTGTTGAAAAAGAATTTATGGCAAAGAGAAAAACACTATATACAATTTTAGAAACATATGATCTTTCTCCTCCCAAAGAACTAGCAATTAATCCATCTTACAGTCAAAACATAGACGACTATCTTTATGAAGAGGTTGGTTATGATATTTTAAATGATCTAGTAAATGGATTATTCGTATCAGCATACGCTGCAACATCAATCAATGAATATTACGCTAGAGGTTTTGAAGAGTGGGTTTTCGGACATAGAAAAGAAATTAAAAAGTTAAGCCCTGCTTTATATCGTATTTTTGATGATTTATTCGAGGAGGCAAAGTGAAACATGTATCTTATTCAGAAATTAAAATTTGGAATGAATGTCCTTACAAGCATAAGCTTATCTACATTGACAAGATCGCTGGTTTCGAAGGTAATGAATACACATGCTTCGGAACTGCTCTTCATTCTGTTTGTGAGTTTGGAGTCACTGGTGTTTTAGATAAGATTGATTTTGAAGATCACTTTCAAGTAATATTTGAAAAAGAACTTAATAATCTACCGTCTAAAGTTGTGCTTCGAGAAAATCTTGTTGAAGATATGAAGACCCAAGCCCAACCTATACATTCGCAAGTTTTAGACGCTTTAGACACATACTTTGGTAACTACGAGGTCCACGCAGTTGAAGAAAAATTATTTGAACCAATCACAGAGTTTAAACAAGACACATGTGAATTCAAAGGGTTTATTGACCTTGTCGTTAAAACTTCAGATGGTAAATATCATATTTTAGACTGGAAGACATGCTCTTGGGGCTGGGACATGCAAAAAAAATCTGATCGAATGACAACATATCAGCTCACTCTTTATAAAAAGTTTTGGTGCCAAAAACACAATGTTGACCCATCAATGGTTGAAACTCATTTTGGACTTTTAAAAAGAACTGCCAAGAAAAACAATGTCGAGATATTTCGTGTGACTTCTGGTCCTCGTAAGACAGAAAACGCAACTAAGTTTCTTTTTAAAGCAGTAACTGCTATATATCGAGGAATCAAAATTAAAAATCGTATGTCTTGTAGATATTGCGAATTCAATAAAACGGAGAACTGTTCATGACTATTGATTATAAAATTAAAGATATCGAATTAAGACAATGGGGCCTTAAAGAAGTAAAATTAGCCGAATATGAAATGCCAGGATTAACCTCTTTAAAAGAAAAATATTCTGATTCAAAACCTCTTCTGGGCGCTAAAATTGCTGGATGTCTGCATATGACAATTCAAACCGCTGTGCTTATCGATACTTTAGTTGACCTAGGTGCTGATGTTAGATGGATGACATGTAATATTTTTTCAACTCAAGACCACGCTGCTGCGTATGTAGCCTCAAAGGGTATACCTGTATTTGCATGGAAAGGCATGACTGAAGATGATTATGAATGGTGTTTAGATAGAGTTATTGACTTCGATGGTGGTTATCCAAATATGATTTTAGATGATGGAGGAGACTTAACAAAACATCTTATTGAAAAATACCCAGAGGTTATGAACCAAATCATTGGCATCACAGAAGAGACAACAACAGGCGTATTGAGATTAAATCAGTTTGAACAGGATGGCATTCTCCCTGTTCCTGCTATTAATGTAAATGACTCTGTTACAAAATCAAAATTTGATAATAAATATGGTTGTCGCGAATCTTGCGTTGATGCTATTCGAAGAGCAACAGATGTTATGCTTGCTGGTAAAGTCGCAGTCGTTGCTGGGTACGGTGATGTGGGTAAAGGCTCAGTAGCCTCCCTAGCCTCTGCTGGTTGTCGTGTAATTGTTACAGAGATAGATCCAATTTGTGCGCTTCAAGCTGCTATGGATGGATTTCAAGTAATGACAATGAAAGAAGCAGTAAAGCAAGCAAATATTGTTGTCACAGCAACTGGCAATAAAAATGTTGTCAATGAAAAACATTTTGTTGAAATGAAACACAACACTATTGTTTGCAATATAGGTCACTTCGACAATGAAATTGATGTTTCGTGGCTTAATAAAAATTGTGATAAATCAAATATAAAGCCACAATGTGACCTCTACAAGATTGATGACCAGAGAAACATAATCTTATTAGCGGAGGGCCGATTAGTAAACCTAGGATGTGCGACCGGTCATCCAAGTTTTGTCATGTCTTGTTCCTTTACGAATCAAGTTTTAGCTCAGATTGAGCTTTTTAATAATTCTAAATCTTATGATAATAAAGTTTATGTTTTGCCTAAAATATTGGATGAAGAGGTAGCAAGATTACATTTACCACACATCGAAGCAAAGCTGGAGACCCTGACCGGAGAACAAGCAGATTATATTAATGTAAAAGTTGCAGGCCCATATAAGTCAAAAGACTATAAATATTAAAAAAAATAAAAAAAATACTTGACAAGTTTGCCTTTTGATGTTATAATAATATTAAAATTTACAAAAGGATATGTATGTCTAAAAAAATAAAAGTTTTAACACTCTCAGATCATCCTCTTTCCCCATCTGGTGTTGGAACACAAACAAGATACGTTATTGAGTCTCTACTTCAGAGTGGAAAATTTCAAGTAATTTCTCTCGGTGGAGCAATTGATCATGAAAGTTACCAACCGGTTGGCGTAGAACCATATGGAAAAGACTGGGTCATAGTTCCAGTTAAAGGATATGGTACTCAAGATATGATTAGGTCCCTCCTTCGAACAGAAAAACCAGATATTATTTGGTTTATGACTGACCCAAGATTTTATGGTTGGTTGTGGGATATAGAAAATGAGATTAGGCCGCATGTGCCTATGATGTATTATCATGTATGGGATAATTTTCCTCCTCCGTACTTCAACCGACCTTTTTATTTATCAAATGATAAAATATGTACGATATCAAAAGTAACAGATGATATTATTAAAGAGGTTGCGCCCGAAGTGGATCGAGAGTATGTTCCACATGCGGTTGACAATAATGTTTTTAAACCCATGTCTGAAGAAGATATTCTAAAGATTAGAAAAAGTCAACTAGGGGATGTAGATTCAGAAAAAGTTATATTCTTCTGGAATAATCGAAACGCTAGAAGAAAACAGTCTGGGTCTCTTTTGTTTTGGTTTAAGAAATTTTTAGATAAAGTGGGGCATGACAAAGCACAGCTTATCATGCATACTAATCCAAAAGACCCACACGGCCAAGATCTGAATCAAATATCAGACTTTTTGGGACTAAATAGTCAAAATCAATTATTATTTTCAGTAGAAAAATTATCCAAGGAAGACCTTGCCGTCATTTACAATATGGTTGACTGCACGATCAACATATCAGACGCGGAAGGGTTTGGTCTTGCGACCTTGGAATCACTGTCGTGCGGCACCCCTATCATAGCGAATATGACTGGCGGCTTACAAGAACAGATTAGGTCGGGCAGTGACCTTTTCGGGATACCTTTGTTCCCAGAGTCAAAGGCAGTGATCGGGTCGCAAGACATCCCTTATATTTATGAGGATAGGCTAAGCGAATCACAAGTTGTCTCAGCACTAGAAAAAATGTACGCCATGACTAGAGAAGATAGAAAAGAGATGGGATTGCGTGGAAGAAAGCACGTGCTTGATAATTTTGGTTTTGAAAACTTTTCAAAACAATGGGTTGAGAGGATGATCAAGTTTCATGAAGAAGAGGGATCTTGGGAAACTCGAAAACAATATAATGGTATTCGCTTTTTGGAGGTAGCGTGAGAAAAAAAATATATGTAAAAGCACCGGTGCTATCACAATCTGGATATGGCGAACAAAGCCGTTTTGCTCTCAGGGCTCTACGAAGCCGAGAGGATTTATTTGATATATACATACAACCAATCTCTTGGGGCAAAACCGGATGGATTTGGCAACAAGACGAGTTTAGAGATTGGATGGACGAGAGGATAAAAATAACCGCACAGATGACACAACAGAAACAACTCCAGCCAGACATGTCATTACAAATTACTATACCTAATGAATTTGAAAAGCTTTGTGCTATTAATTATGGATTTACGGCTGGTATTGAAACTGATAGAGTTACACCACAGTGGCTACAAAAAGGAAATGATATGGATAAGATTTTAGTTGTATCTAATCATGCTAAGCAATGCTATGAGAGCACCGTGGTCCAAGCAAAAAATCAACAAACTGGGGCAGTTTTTCCATATAAACTTAATACAGAAGTTCATGTTGTGGGACAATCAACACCTCGACTAGAGCCTATGGATATTGATGGTCTTGAGCTTGATTTTGATTTTAACTTTCTCATGGTTACTCAAGTCTCTCCAAGGAAGAACTTTGGAAATGCTCTCAAATGGTGGATAGAAGAATTTATAGATCAAGAAGTTGGTTTAGTTTTAAAAGCCAATGTTAAATCAAATTCTCAACTAGATTATGAACATCTTTCTAATTCTTTGTCAAATATGGTTAAAGACTATCCCGAAAGAAAATGTAAGATTTACTTACTTCATGGGGACCTAACTAGTGCTCAAATGACAGGACTTTATACAAATCCAAAAATAAAAGCATTAGTAAATATATCTCATGGTGAGGGTTTTGGTTTACCCATGTTTGAAGCAGCTAGAGAAGGATTGCCTGTCGTCACTGTGGGATGGTCGGGACAGACTGATTTCTTAGTTCAAAATAATGAAAAAATGTTTGAAGACGTTGCATTTACAATAAATCAAATCTCTCCGGATGTATCTTGGGAAGGAGTAATTGATAAAGAATCTAGGTGGGCTTACGCAGATCAAGGCTCTTACAAGATGGCATTGCGAAAGACCCATAAAAAGTGGCATGCTGCGAAGGAAAGAGCTGAGAAACTAAAACAAATAATTATTAAAGATTATGGAGATGAAAATTTATATGCTGAATTTATATCTCACTTCTATGAGGAAGAAGCCCCCGGCGTTACAATTGAAGATATTCCTAAAATATCACTCATTACATCAGTCTATAAAGCTGAAGATTACATCGAACAATTGATGGAAGACGTAACCAGACAAACCATTTTTGAAGATAAATGTGAATGGATTATTCTCAACGTTGATCCTGTTGGTGAGGACTTTGATGAAGAGGTAATATTAAAATATCAAGAAAAATATCCAAATAATATAATTTACAAAAGACTTGAAGAGGATCCCGGAATTTACGATACTTGGAATATGGGAATCAAGATGTCAACCGGTGATTTTGTTACAAATGTAAACTGCGATGATCGTCGTCCAGCATGGGCTTACGAAAAGCAAGCAAAACTCCTTGTTGCAAATCCGGATGTAGATTTAGTATATAATGATTCTTATATAGTTCATGAGCCAAACGTCATGTGGGAAGCCGTTACGCCTGATACACAAAAATATAATTTTGAAAACTTCTCAAAGGAAGCAATGTTAAGAGGAAATTTACCTCATAACAACCCAATGTGGCGTAAAGAAGTGCATGAAAAACATGGCTATTTCAATCAATATTATAAGTCTGCTGGAGACTGGGACTTCTGGTTAAGGTGTGCCTTTGGAGGCTCAAAATTTAAGAAATGTAGAGATATTTTGGGCGTTTATTACTTTAATCCGACTGGTATGTCAACAAACCCTGAACACGATTCTTGGAAAAAAGAGCATGAAAGAGAGATATTTCAGAATTATCTCAACATCTTGCAACAGGAGCAGTAGTGGATTTATGCACTGTCATAAGCGAGAACTTTATAACTCAAGCGATAAACTTAATTCAAAGTTATAAGGTTCTCTCTTATGATAAAAATGTCTATGTTTATTATTTCAATACTGACCCTAACAAGTTAGACATTTTTTTTAAAGCTTTTGGCGATAAAGTAAAACTAATTCAGGTAGAAGATGTTTGCGATCACGCTCTAATGCCAACTGTGTTTTTCTATAAAGTTTACGCAATAAAAGACTGCTTACATAATCGATCAAACTCGTTCATCTATTCAGACTCTGCAAATTGTTTCATCAGAGATGCCAAAGCAATACATGAGGATCTAATAGATGATTCCTTGTTTTTGGCATATCCTTATGAAAAGCTCACTAATAGATATTGGACCACAAAAAAGTGTTTTGATGTCTTTGGTTCTTTAGGCGCTGAGATAATGCCACAGTATTGGGCTGGCTTTCAGGCTTACAATAAAACTGATAATAATTTAGAGTTCGTTCAACAGATGTATGATTATATGCTTGATCCATTAGTAGCACTTCCAGACACTATCGTAAGCCATCCTGATGGTCCATCAGAGCCATGTATACAACATCGCTCAGATCAATCAGTTTTATCTATTTTAATACACAAAAATAACAGACATCAGTTTTTTGATGTAAATAAAAACACCAAGTACGGTGACTGGCAGACTTTTGTTAATTTTGACAAAAATTATAAACACGAATTTGATAAGATGATTCTGTCACCAAGAGAATCAAAGTTTGGAAAGTTTAGGTTCTTAAATGTTTGAAGCGACTTATTTGGGACATGCCGGATGGTTGATAAAAAATAAACAATTTAAATGTTTATGTGATCCTTGGCTTACAAAGCATGGCGCTTACTTCGGAGAATGGTATCAGTTCCCTGCCAATCATCATTTATTGATAGATGATGTGCTTGAAGAGTTAGACTTTATATACATATCTCACGTGCATGAGGATCATTACGACAGATATTTTTTAGATCAGGTTTCTAAAAATGTTCCGATTATCATACCAAACTTTGTTGACAAAAGTCTTCATAATAATTTAAAAGATCTAGGGTTTATAGATGTTAGAGAGCTTGATAAATCATTAAATGAGTTATTTAATGGTGTGACAATCAAGGTCATCAAAGAGGAAGGCTATTTGGATGCCGATTCATGTTTATTCTTGAGCGATGGTGATAAAAATATATTGAACTTAAATGATTGTCATATTGATTTCGATTTGATAAAAAATATTGTGGGTCAAGTTGATCTATTGTTGTTACAAAGTTCAAATGCAATCTGGTGGCCTTGTTGCTATGAGTATGAAGAAGATGAAAAGAGGCGACTAGGCAAGATCAAGAGAGACAATATATTAAAAAGAACTCTTGAGTATTGCAGGACACTTGAAGCCAAAAATGTTATTGCTAATGCTGGTCCACCCATCTTTATAAGTGAGTCTCTTGATGAGTGGAATTATAATAGAAGGGATCCACATAACCCTTTTATATTAATGGATGACTCAACTAGATATCTTGCAAAAAATGGTGTTAACTCTCATCTTGTAATACCGGGCAGCACTTTATATCTTAATGACAATCCTTTTGTTGACACATCTGAAGATGAGATTGATGAGATATATGAGAACTATGAATCTTATTTGACTAAATACTTGAATCAATTAAGATCACTTCCCAAATATAAGAGCGGTGCATATACAAAAAATGTTGTTTCAAAATTTAAGAAACAGCTAGAGAGGATAAAAAAAACATCAAAATTTTATGTCGATAAAATAAATTACCCAGTAATGTTTGACTTTGACTATCTTGGCAAGTGGATATTAGATTTTAAAAATGAGGACGTGTTAATAGAATATGATAATCAAACATATGGTTATCGCTTTAATTTGGACCCAGAAAAGGTAGCGCTGACTATAGGTGGAAAAGTAAAAGATTTTGAATATTATTTTTTAAGTTGTCTTTTTACATGCTCTAGAGACCCTGATGATTATAATGAATTTTTATTTGCAATGTTGAAACACTTTGATCTCAAAAGATTGTTAATGTCAGAAAACTTATATGCAGATAGGGAGAATATTTTAGATGAAACATTTGTTTTAAAATATGGTGATTCTACTTATGAAGTGCAAAAGTATTGTCCTCATATGCTTGCCAACCTAGAAAAAACTGGATTTATTGACAATGGCTTTTTGGTATGTCCGCTTCATGGTTGGAAGTTCAGCTTAGAAAATGGCAAGTGTGAAAATAATCAAGGCTATTGCCTTAAAGTGAGAGAAAATGATAAAAAATAAATTTTCAATATTGTCTGTTGATTCAAATCCAGATTACCTTTTTTTTGTACCAATGACGTGCGCTTTTTGGAAAGAGATCGGATACACCCCTTATGTTATACTTGTTGATACAGGAATCAAAAAAGAGTTAAGAGACCTAGTATTTGATGCTACTAATGAAGTTGGAGGTATAATCAAGACTATGGACCATATTGATGGATATAGAACCTGTAACGTCGCTCAGGTTTCTAGACTATACGCTGCTGCTGATCCTTTTTTTAAAGATGATGACTATCTGATGACTGATGACATGGATAAGTTTGTAATTGATTACATGTGGTTTAATCAACAAAATTCAAATAAAGATATTCATATATACGACCCCGATGAGCTTAATTATAAGAGATTAAAAATTGGAAATATCGGTATGAAAGCCTCCGTGTGGCAAGATGTAATTGGAATCGAAAAAGGATCAATAAGAGAGAACCTATCCAATTGTTTTAGTAAACATTTATCACCAGATTCAGACTGGAACACTGGGTGGAATTTAGATGAGTGGATCTTAACTAACTCCGTATTTAAAAGCAAATATTACCCAGAGAGGTGCCAAAACTTTGAAAGAGGTGGAAACCAATGGGGCGTCAGAAATGGTAGAATCTGTAGAGGCGCATGGGATCAAACTTTTAAATTGTGTATGAGTACTAAAATAATCGATGTTCACTTACACAGAGATCCATATGTGGGGCAAGTCTGGAAAGATACAATAACAATTATGAACCGTGTGTTCGGCCCCACTCAGACTCAAAAATTTATTGACTATAAAGAAAAGTTTGTAGAGTTGATGTAGTGGAGTGCTTTTTAAGTCACAATATTAGTTTTTCTGAGTATATAACCGGTAATAAGTTTATAGATATTTGTACTGATTTGGATGTTGAGTTTTGTAAAACTGATTTTTTAAGATCTCACCAAGGCAAAAAATATAATTCGTTTGTTACACACAACAGCGACTATCACATTGATTCTAATCGTTTAGTTACAGGGCCGACAGCAGATGCATGGTTTGCACAGAATAAAGATGTTGAATCAGATAATGTAATCTCTATTCCAATTGGCTTAGAGAATATGCTTTTGAGGTCTGATAATAACAAATATATCCACCACTCATCTCAAGTTAATAACGCTCTTGTCAAAGCTAACATGATTGATCGAATAGCAGGATTTCAAGTTAAAAAAAATAACCTTGTTTATATGAACTTTAATATTGCTACTTATCCGACTGAACGTAGTCACGTGTGGAACAAATTTGTTGAAGAGCCTTGGGTGTCTGCGACATCTAATTTATCCATGGAGAAATTTTACTTTGATGTTGCTTCTTCAAAATTTATTATATCGCCTCGGGGTAACGGAGTAGACTGTCATAGAACGTGGGAGGCACTTTATTTAAGAACCGTTCCAATAGTTAGAAGATCTATCCATATGAAAGAATTTGAGGATTTACCAATTTTTTTTGTTGACAAATGGGATGAAGTGTGTTATAATACATTAGATAACTTTTACAAAAAAGTAGAGACAAAACTTTTCAATTTAGATAAAATGAAAATAAGTTACTGGAGAAAGAAGATTGGTGAATCAACAAATATCTAAAATCTATGTAATACATTATACCAAGTTAATTGATAGAAAAGAACACATGCTCTCTGAGATAGAGCGGTGGAATCTTGATAGTATCCCAGTCTACTTTGAAGAAAGATACGACCAAGAAGTAATGACAGAGTTTGATGTCTATCAAACAATTAATCATAAAAAATTCAAAGATAATACAGGTAGAGATATTAAAAAAGGCGAAGCATCTTTGTGTCTTAAATACAAATCTATTCTTGAAGATATTAGCAAATTAGATGATAATGAATATGTGCTTGTGTTAGAAGATGATGTAATTTTTAAACAGGATCCTCTTGATTATATCAATAAAATTTTATCTAAGTGTAACTCTGAAGGCATTGATTTTGATTGCATCTTTATGGGAGAAGCAGCACTTAGAGTTGGAGACAACAGAGATGTTTTTTTCTTAAAGGATTATCCTGCAACCAATGGTCTTTGCACTGTACTTTATAAAGTATCATCTGCAAAAAAACTATTGCATAATCTTAATATTTTCAAAATCGAAAATGCACTTGATTGGCACTTCAACAATGTATTTAGAGACTTAAAATTTGATGTTTATTGGGCGAAAGCCATTACAGAACACGGAAGCGTAACAGCGGTTCACGATGAATCAAAAAAAGGACTAAAGTCTAGTCTGAGGAGCCATTACTAATGAAAAAGAAAATATGGATCGTATGTTGGTGGGATGAAATATTTGATAAGAATGTAGGTATTAGAACATTCAGAAACTGGCCTGATAATGATTATTTTGAGCTAGATGAGGAAAACTATGAATATCTCGTTGTTCTTGGTGCGTTAAATAGTAAAAATTTTAAATACTTTAGGGATAAACAAAAGACTATAGGTTTTATGTTAGAGCCTGAATGGTCACAAAATTGGCAAAGGGATCTTCACAAATATTGTAAATATGTTGTGGCTCAAAGCAAATCGATGTATCCATATGCCACAAATATCATAGAGCACCCCATGTTTATGTTTACTGAATCGACTGACGATTATAAATTTTATCTTGAGAACGATTTTAAGAAAACAAGAAGAATGTCTATAATATCCTCTAACTACGGTCACAAATACAACTATATCAAAAGACACGAACTTTTTAAAGGACTGCTTAATACAGACCTTGATATAGATTTTTATGGTAGAAGATGGGAGTTATCAGACCAAAGATACAAAGGCGCACCTTATAATAAGTCAGAGGCCATAGTAGATTACGAATACTCTATCGCTATTGAAAACTCAAGCTATGACAATTACCTAACTGAAAAGTTTTTTGACCTTGTTGTTTGCAATACGGTTCCGATATATTATGGTTGCCCTAATGTAAGAGAAATTTATCCTGAGAATTCTTTTATAGAGATTGATTTCTCTGGTCCGATTGAAAAAACTATAGAGCAAATAACTGATATTTATAACAACGATATTTATGAAGACAGGCTTCCTCACGTGTTAGAGGCAAAAAACCTTTATTATACAAAATATAATATTTTTAACTTTTTGAAACTTTTGATAGATAGGGGAGATCTGTGAAGACTTGCTTAATAAACCAATCTTGTGGATTAGGCGATATTCTATTATCAATAAAGATAGGGTGTTTGTTTGCACAGCAAGGCTATGAAGTGATCTGGCCTGTAGAGCCAATATATAAGAATATACATGAAAAAATTAAATCAAAAGAGAAAATAAATTTTGTATGCGTTGACTCTAATTATAGCCACAAGCTGGAGTTCAATGATCTTTGTCAAAGTGAAATTTCAGACATAAAAGAATATGATAAATTTTTATATGTTCCAATTCGTAGGTCTTTCCACTCACTATGGGGCACCGCAATGCAAAGGTTTGACAGTCATGATGCATCAAATATGTTGGCTAAATTTATGATGTGTAACACTAACTATAACAATTGGCAAGATTTTTTTGAACTTAAAAGAGATTTTTCAAGAGAAAACGAACTTAAAAAATTACTGGGAGCAGAGGGAGATTATCATTTTGTAAATAAAATGTTTGGCACGCCCCCAAGATGGAGAGAAGAATTAGAAAAAGAAATCATTACCCCAGAGGGTATGAAAAGAATTGAAATGGAATTTGTTGAGGGATTTAATGTTTTTGATTGGCTTGGAGTTTATGAAGACGCAGCCATGATAGATTCTGTTTCAACTTCGACTTTTTATTTTTTTGAAAAACTTGAATTAAAGTGTGTGCCAACAATTTACTCAAGAAACACGTCTCACAGAAGCTATGAAGAAAATTTTAGTTGGCTTGAGAGATTATCAAAAAAGAAATACAATTTTATTTGTTAGAGGAAAAAAATGAAATATTTAATCACTGGTATAACGGGCTTCGCAGGTCCTCACTTGGCTAACCTTCTTCATGCCAAAGGCCACGATGTCGATGGTCTCGTTAGATGCAGCAATGGAAGAGAGAACGATATTAGAGACATCGTAAATGATAAAGTTTATGGCGATATTAATTTTGTTTATTCAGACTTAAGAAATCATAGGCTTTTAGACAAAATATTTAAAGATAATAAATATGACGGTGTTTTTCATCTAGCGGCACAATCACATCCTCCTACGAGCTTTGTTGACCCCATAGGGACCATGAGTGATAATGTTTTAGGCTCCGCAAATTTAATTCAAGCGATCACTGATAATCAACCGGATTGCAAATTAATGTTTTGCTCTACATCTGAAGTATATGGCAATGTTGGTATAGACGGCAGAAAGATAGAGATAACTGATACGATTTTACCGGCTAATCCATATGGCGCCTCAAAAGCAGCCACTGACCTGTATATGCAAGAGAGGATTATTAATGATAAACTTAAGGGATTCATAACAAGAGCATTTTCTCATACAGGCCCAAGACGTGGTAAAAACTTTTCTATTTCTTCAGATGCATTTCAGATCGCAAGGATGATGAAAGGTATGCAAGATAAAACTCTTTTGATCGGTAATCTTGAATCTATTAGAGTTGTTGTTGATGTAAGAGATACTGTTAACGCTTACTATCTTGCCATGATAAATGATAATTCATCTATGGTTTATAATGTCTGTGGCGACACGCCGAGAAAAATGCAATACTTTACTGATAAACTCATAGAGATTAGTGGACTTGATGATGTGAAACAAGAAATACATGCTCCATTTTATAGACCAATTGACATACACTATCAGCACGGATCTTCTACTGAGCTTGTAAAAGATACAAACTGGTCTCCTATGATTGGTATAGAGCAAACACTTTCAGACTTATTAAAGTATTGGTTTGATAAAATAAACTAGAGGAAAAAATGGGAAATTTATTAATTTACGACGTGCAGCGCTATATTAAACAATATGGTTTATCATCTTTCATCGAGACAGGAACACTGTATGGTGAATCAGTTGAGTATGCTAGAAAATTTTTATTTAATAAAATTATATCTATAGAGATAGAAGAAGATCTTGCAAAACAAGCACAGTCTAAATTCTCTCATGATAGGCGAGTATCAATTATCACTGGTGATTCTTCTGAAAAAATAAAAGACGCCCTTGAGGAAGCTGACAGCCCATGTCTTTTTTGGCTTGATGCTCACTTCCCCGGTGGCGATAGAAACGATGAAAAAAGAAGAGGATACCTTGACGAGTTGAGTATTGAAACAAGAGTGCCACTATTGAGAGAAATCGAAGAGATAACAAAATATAAGCACTTCAAACAATCAGTATTATTGATAGACGATGCTCGTTTATTTGAAAGTGAAAATCCAAATTTAGATAATCATCTAAAAAACATAGGACAAGAAAAAATCACTAGAGACATGTTGTGCCCTTATATAAGTCAAAGCATTTTTGATAAACTCAAAAAAACTCACGACATCGAAAGAATTGATGCATACGGTGAGGGCAACTACGTTGTTACTCCAAAGATAGAGAATGAATGAATTATAAACAATTTTTATGGGATTGTAAGTCAAAATCAAAATTAAGAGGGATATTTTGAAGATAATTTTTGTCAATGGCTGTTTTGATGTAATTCATCGAGGTCATATTGAGCTTTTTAAATATGCTAAATCATTGGGTGATTTATTAGTGGTCGCAATCGATTCAGATCGCAGAGTAAAAAATATGAAAGGCCAAACAAGACCAATCAACAATCAATCCGATCGGAAGTTTGTTCTAGAATCAATTAAATATATCGACAATGTAAAGATTTTTGAAAACGCTACCCAACTTACAGAAATTGTTAATCATCTTAAACCAGATATAATGGTGGTAGGTTCTGATTATAGAGATAAAATGGTAATAGGCTCACAGTACGCAAAAGAATTAAAGTTTTTCGAGAAAATAGATGGATACTCAACAACAAAAACAATTCAAGATATTGATAATAGGTGACAGCTGTGAGGATGTATATCACTACGGGTTTTGCAACAGACTTAGTCCTGAAGCGCCTGTTCCTATTTTCAAAGAAACGAGAAAACTGAAAATGCCGGGAATGTCCTCAAATGTCGTTGAGAATTTAGATTCTTTTGGTGCTAATGTAACCCATTTAACTAATTCTGAACCCATACAGAAACATAGATTTATTGACGAAAGATTTAGACAACACTTGTTACGAGTTGATGTAGGGGAAGATGAGATAATAAATAGAATTGATACCAATGATATAAAAAATAAGTTGAATTACGACGCAGTGATAATTAGCGATTATAATAAAGGGTATTTAAACCCAGAGGACTGCGATTTTATATGTTCGTACTTTAGTGAAAAACAGGTGCCAATTTTTGTAGACTCTAAAAAAAGTGATTTAAAATGTTTTCATGATTGTTGGCTTAAGATAAACGACAAAGAATTTGATAACTCAAGGTCACTTCCATATAACGCTAAAATATTGGTAACTTTGGGACAAAATGGTGTTAAATATGGGGAAAAAATATATTCAACTGATAAAGTAGAGGTATTTGATGTTTGCGGTGCTGGAGATGTATTTTTAGCCACATTAGTAAATTATTTTTTATTAACCAAAAACATTGAGTCCGCTATAGCTTTTGCTAATAAGTTTGCCTCTTACTCAGTTACAAAATCAGGAACTTATAAATTGACTAAACAAGATATTATAAAAATAACGCAAGGAAAACATGATGTATGATATTAAATTTGTACCCAAAGGGTGGGGATTCGAAAAGTGGATTGTTAATTGCGAAGAATATTGCGGCAAACTTTTATACTTTGTTAAAGGTAAAAAATGTTCTTGGCATTATCACATTCTTAAAGATGAAGTATTTTATATCCAATCAGGAAAAGTTAAGCTTTTTTATGGAGAGAGCGATGATATTTCTGAAGCCAATGAATTGATTCTTGAGCGTGGTGACAATTTTCACATTCACCGAGGATTAAGACATAGGATGCTGGCTCTAGAAGATACGGAGTTGTTTGAATTTTCTACTCAACATTTTGATAGTGATAGTCATAGAATAGAGAGGGGTGATTAATATGGATTTTTCTTCTATTGACATAATAGTTCAGGGAGGGCACTGGCCCAATTTAGATCAAACCGTAAAGGAATATAGCAAACACCATTTGGTAAATCGTGTTGTTTTATCTGTTTGGGAAGATTCTCCACTATCTGATGATGTTTTTTCTGATTCTCCTGAGGGAAAAATAATTCTTTTAAAAAACCATAAGCCTCCCTATGAAGGTCCGGGTAATTTAAATTTACATTTATTATCATGTAGGAATGGCCTAAAACATTGTGAGAAAGATATAATCTTAAAAATTCGCTCAGACGAAAGGATGTCTCCTGAAGGTATTACTAAGTGGGTTGAATATATGTCTAAGCACTCCGATAAAGAAACTTTAAATTATTTAGACGGCACCCCGCAAAAAATGAAAATAGGAGTTATTGCCACAAATATAAATTATCCATACCACCCTCAAGATCATGTTTTTATAGGGCACAAGGATGATTTAAAGAGATTATTTGATATGCCGTTTTCCATGCAGCCACCAATAGGACCAGAGCCCGTTGATTTTTCAATACATTTGCGAAATCCAATTTACATTGGAGCAAATTATTTTAGTATGTTTTTTGATGAATCAAAAAAACATATAGAAAACTGGAGAGAATATTTGGTGACAAACTCGCCAAAACTGAATGAGTCAATGGAATTTTATTTAAAAAATAGAACAAGTATTTTTCGACCATTACCTAGAATCAAAATGTGGTGGGTAAAATTTAGTTCAGAATATTGGTGGGATGGATACCATAACAGCGGCGACAGATACGCCGAAGATGAGGAAGATTATGAAATACAATAAAGAATTGCTTAATGAAATTCACGCATCAAGTGATTTAATACCAAAACAGATGCAAAAAGAAAGAGCATTGGATCTAAATGATATTATGAGAATTAATCATAAATTCATGGGCGGAGGCATGTCTCAAAATTATTTTGCTATCGCTTGGTTTGAATATTATTTTGATATCCATAACTTTGAATATATGGTCGAATTTGGCAGTCAAAAAGGTTGCTTATCAACTTATTTCGCTAATTTTTGTGGAATCACAGAACAAATGTTTTTTGATACTTTTGAGTTCAAACCAGAAACTTCTTGGTATGTCAGAGAGTATGAAGGTTGTGGTCATTGGTATGAAAAGCTAGCAGGAATATCACCATATATAAATTATTTTCATCAAGACGTTTTTTCTAATGAAACTAAAGATCATATTCTGGATAATATATCTGAATTCAAGACATTTATTTTTTGTGATGGGGGCGACAAGGCGAGAGAATTTAATATGTATGCGCCTCTTTTAAAGGAGGGTGATTGTATAGCCGTCCACGACTGGGGACAAGAAATAAGTTATGGACAAATAAAACACACTATAGATCAATACAATTTAGTTGTTGATGAGCCATCAGCCACCTCTGCTAGTGGCCTTCAAACTTGGATTATGCCATTTAGGAAAATGTCGTGAAAATAAAACTTGTTATATTAGACATAGATGGAGTTATGACCGATGGTAAAAAAACTTATGATATCAACGGCAATGTTATCTCTAAAACATATTGCGATAAAGATTTCACAGCAATTAAAAGACTTCGTGCATCCGGTGTAAAAGTTTGTTTTTTATCTGGTGACAATAGGATTAATGAGGCAATGGCTAATAATAGAAATATAGATTTTTATTACGCTAGAGGTAGAGATAAAGCAGATTTTGTAAGTGACTTTGTTAAAGTATATGAAGTTACCTCCTCTGATATGCTTTATGTGGGTGATGACTTGTTTGATGAGAGTATTATGAAAGTGGTAGGGCACCGTTTTTGCCCTGCTGATGCTGCTTTAAATCTTAGAAAAATTTGCGGACCATCAAATACTATGAAAAATAACGGCGGTAACAATGCCGTGGCTGAAATGGTTGAAATATTGTTAGAGAGAGGACTCGTGGACGACTGCTCTATGGAGCAAATTGAATTATTAGATAAAAAAGAGATATTTTAATGCATGAAGTAGCTTTGATTGGTAAACTTTATCAAGATAAAATCGTATATGTTAACGGTATAATGGATGGTGAGACCAACCAATACAAAACAATTATTGAAAAAAAAGGTGGAATGTATAATTTCGATGAGGCACACATATCAGACATAAAATTTAATTTTATTCCAACCGGAAAAAAAGATGCGTTTATAGTTAGCGATGTTTCTACCACAACCAGAACCTCATTTGTTAAAAACATTGAAGATGGCAAAATACTGAAAAATACTGTAAAGAGTATTAATAAAAATTACGATTGGCTTCATGTTTGTTATATTGATGATATAGAAGAATATAGAAATTTATCATTAACTACGATCCCATATAGTCTGGATTTTTGCACGCTTAAAGAAAGAAATATGTATATCAATATAATACATAAAGCAGAGGTCATTTTTGATTCTAGAGAGAGAAAAAATCTGTATCGTTTTTTAAATACTAATACGCCAATTGTTTTTCATGATGAAAGCGGCGTTGAGATAGTTAAAAATAAAAAAAAATTAATTAGTTTTGATAATACTCCAATAAAAAATTTAGATGTTAACGGCGCAGGTGATATATACGCAGCGCATTTTATAAAAAACTATTTTGAAATGGATTTAAATGAAAGCACATATCGTGCTATGATAGATACAACAAAACACTTACAAAGAGAAAGATATGAAAAAATATAATTTACTTTTACCAATCGCAGGTAGAGCTCAGAGATTTATAGATAAGGGCTATACAATGCCAAAACCCCTTATAATGTCAAAAGACAGGCATATTATTGATTGGTCTATGAGTTCAATCGATACTAGTGAATGCAATATAATATTTGCTGTTCGTTTAGAGCACATAAACAACTTTTCAATTGACGATATTTTGAGAGAGAAGTTTGGACATGATATAAAAATTGTAGTTATTGACAGAGTGACAGATGGCTCCGTATCTACTTGCCTATTAGCAAAAGACCATATAAACAGCGATCTACCACTGATAATATATACACCAGATGTGTATTTTGAAAATAAATTTATACCCTCAGAAATACCAGCAGATCTTGATGGTCACCTGTTGACATTTAAAGCCAACAGCCCGGCACACAGTTACGTTGAGATTGGAGACAACGGAATGGCTACAAGAACTGCCGAAAAAGAAGTGATAAGTCAGAACGCAGCGGTTGGTGTTTATTACTATAAAACTGGCAAGATGTTTGTTAAGTACGCTGAGGAAATGATATCAAAAGAAATAAGAACGAAGGGTGAGTTTTATATCTGTCCGATGTATAATTTAATGATTCGTGATGGTGCCAAAGTGGGGATACAACAAGCTGAGAAGATGCATGTCTTAGGCACACCAGCAGAACTAGAGTTTTTCGTTGAACATGTTACAGCAAGATTTGGCGAGAAGCCAATTGCTTTATGTTGTGATCACTCTGGATTTAAAATGAAAGAGGTAGCCAAAAAGCTCTTAACAAAAAATAAAATCCCCTACATTGATTTTGGCACCTATGTTGGAAAAGACTGTGATTACAATGAATATGTTGCCGCCGCCGTCAGCTCGATGACAAATAAAGTATCTGATTTTGGCATGGGCTTTTGCAGAACAGGGCAAGGGATTAACATTTTAGCTAACCATTTGTCCGGAATCAGATCTGCTTTAGTTATTGATGAATACACAGCAGAATATTCAATTAGACATAATTGTGCTAACTTTTTTGCTGTGCCTGAAAAATACGTATCAGAAGACATGCTTGATAGAATGATTAAAATATGGAAAAATGCAACATTCGATGGCGGCAGACATATGACAAGAATGAAAAAGACTATAGGATAAAATATGAATCTTAAAATCATATCTCATCGAGGATTGTTAAATGGACTAAACAATTCTTTAGAAAACACACCAGAACAAATATTAAAGACAATAGATACTGGTTTTGATGTTGAAGTTGATTTGAGAGCAATTGAAGGAAATTTATATTTAGGTCACGATGCGCCTGATTATAAAGTTAATATTTCTTTTTTTAATGATAAAATGTGGATTCACTGCAAAAATTTAGAGGCGGTCAATATTATGAGTAAAACAAACTTAAATTGGTTTTGGCACGATAGTGACAAGCTCACTTTGACAAGTAAAGGTTACATATGGTGTTACCCAGAGATTTATATTCAAAACGGCATCACAGTCGTTAAACAAAAACCACAACAAATACAAAATAATATATTTGGTATTTGTACGGACTATCCATTACAATGGAAAAAATATATGGAGTTAAAATGAAATTTTTAGTTAATGATAAAAAATGGCCCCAACCGGGTTCGGTTCCTTTTTTGGAAGTTTTAGAATCAATATCAGAAAAAATTGATACGTCAGACATACGAACTTTTATTGAATGTGGAACCGGTGAGAGTGGCGATAACGCAGTTCACTTCAGTAATTTTTTTAATGTCGTCACAATTGAAAACGATCCTGAACTTTATGGGCGCTATAGTTCTAGAAATGGATTAAAAAATAATATTAAATGGATTCTTGGCGATGGAAGAATTAATTTAAAACATATGTTGTTGCAGCATCCAAATGAAAGATTTTTAATACTTCTGGATGATCACAACAGATATTTGTCTTTTATTGAAGAAGAAATGCAAATCATTCGTAACTCTTCAAATAGGAAAGATCATATAGTAATAGTTGATGACATGAAGTTTGCAGGCATAGGATCTTACCCCACTGTTGAGAAACTGCGTCAATTATCGAAACAAATAAATCCATATTATTGTATCGAGAATACAAATATAGGACAGGATATTTACGTCATTTATACAAAAAAGGAGTCAAAATGAAAAAAGTATTAGTTTGCGGTGCGGGTGGCTTTATTGGAGGTCATTTAGTAAAATATTTAAAAGAGAAAGGATATTGGGTTCGAGGCGTTGACCTTAAATATAACGAGTGGCAACCAGTTCACGAGTTTGCAGACGAGTTTATTCAAGGAGACTTGAGAGACCCACAGTTAGTTAGTCAAGTTGTTTCAAGAGACATTGATGAGATTTACCAACTAGCGGCAGACATGGGTGGTGCTGGGTTTGTTTTTACAGGCGAAAATGATGCTGATATTATGCATAATTCTGCTTTAGTTAATTTAAATATAGCGCACGAATCGGTAGAGAAAGGGATTAAAAGAGTATTCTATTCTTCCTCTGCTTGTATGTATCCAGAACATAACCAATTGGATCCAGATAATCCTAATTGTGTTGAGGACTCAGCTTATCCTGCTGACCCTGACTCAGAATACGGTTGGGAAAAGCTTTTTTCTGAAAGAATGTTTATGGCTTTTATGAGAAATAAAGGCATTAAGGTGCGGATTGCTAGATATCACAACATTTTTGGAGAATACGGATCTTGGACTGGAGGACGCGAAAAGGCACCAGCGGCGTTTTGTAGAAAAGCAGCAGAAACTCCAGATGGAGGTCAAATTGAAGTTTGGGGACCCGGAACCCAAACTAGGTCTTTTCTTCATGTAGATGAATGTGTTGAAGCAACTTATCGACTTATGCAATCAGATTTTACAGGACCTGTCAATATTGGATCAGAGGAGATGATATCCATTAATGATTTTGCTAGAATGGCGATTGAGATATCTGGAAAAGATTTATCAATTTACAATATTGATGGTGAAGAATTTGTTGAAAAGTACGGACATAAGTGCCCTATTGGTGTAAATGGTAGAAACTCTGACAATAAACTTTATGAAGAGAAAATCGGATGGGTTGTTTCTGAACCTCTAAGAGCAGGCATGGAGAGAACTTTTGCTTGGATCAATAAACAGGTTGAAAAATCAAATCAATAAAGAGGAACTTGTGATAAAATTACTAAATGGAAACGGACAATTAGGTTCTATTTTGAGTCAAAAGATAAAGTCTATCGACTTTGATAAAGATATTCTAATTTATCACACTTGGAATGTTTGGGATCGTGGACAGAAAGAGCAGGAGCTTGAGTATTTTAAATTTAAAAACTTTGTTGACGAAAATAAAAACAAATCAAAAATAGTGTTTATCTCTACATCTTCAGACAATAACAATTACTACGTTCACTATAAGCAAAAATCTGAGGCTTATTTAATACTTAACGCAGATGACTGTTTGGTAATCAAGTTTCCCAATTTGATAGGTAAAAAGGGTATCTTTCAAAGACTAAAAAATAAAACAGCAGAGCCATATGGCGTAATCGATGTTCTAAGCTTGGAGGAGGCAGCAGATAAAATTATTGATCTTTTGAATTATGAAGGATTAGTTAAGAGTTTTGCTATCTCTGGTGAAAAAATTAGAGCCTCAACTTTAAATAAAATTATACATGCTTTTGATGAAGGATAATATGAAAATAATTACAATAACAGGCTGCTTGGGTCTCATAGGATCTTATGTAACGAGAAAGTGTTTACTGAAAGGATGGCAGGTTTATGGCATAGACAAATGCACTTATGCTGCCAATCTTGATTTAATTGATGAATTTAAACAATTTGATAATTTTAAATTTGTTAGTGAAGACATTGCAACGATTAAATATATACCAGACTGTGACTATGTAATCAACATAGCGGCAGAGTCGCATGTTGGTAATTCAATTATTGAATCAAGCGACTTCATACATTCAAACATTGTTGGTGTTAAGAACCTATTAGATATTATCAGAAGGAAGCCAAAAAATATAGATAGCCAACCGGTGTTTTTTCACTTTAGTACGGATGAGGTTTATGGAGACATTGTAGAAGGACAGCATACAGAGAAGGACATATTGAAGCCTAGCAATCCATACTCTGCCTCAAAGGCATCAGCAGACATGCTAGTATTGGCATGGGCCAGAACATATGATGTAAATTATATAATTTTACGCCCAACCAATAATTATGGTAAAGGACAATATCCAGAAAAGCTCATACCTGTTGCAGTTAAGATGTTGCAACGCGAGAAAAAAATTAGATTACATGATAGAGGAGAACCGGTAAGAAACTGGCTTCATGCAGATGACACCGCCGAAGCAGTAATCACAATTATTGAATCTGGATGTCGTGATGAGGTTTATAATGTGGCTGGTGGATTCGAGCAAAAAAACAAAGACACAGTTAAAAAAATAGTTAAACATTATTTTGATGACGAAAGAGATTATCTTGAGTATGTTGACTTAGGATACAAAAGAGAGGGTCAAGACGTTAGATATTCTCTGAATGATGACAAGCTTAGATCCTTGGGCTGGAGCCCTAAAAAAGTATTTGATGACGAAATCGTAGAACTAGTCAATCACTATAAAAATAAATTTAGATGGTAAGGAGTAAAAATGAATCATACACTATCAAATCAAGCAATAGGTGCCATAATGATGGCGCTTCAAAAATCCCTTTTAGAACAAACTGACATTGTGCCTGTGCTTCAAGGTTTTGAAATTCAAGTGGACGACGCAGGACAGCTTGTTGTCATGAATCCGCCAACGGTAGCGGCACCAGATATGGGCTCCGAGGGAGAGTCTTTTGAGACGAGCGTTCAATAGTGCCTAGATATTACTATCATTGTGATGCATGCGAAGGTGAGTTTGAGATCCGACATGGAATGTCTGAGACTCAAATAGATTGTCTTAAGTGCTCCACTAAGGGCAAGCTCACTCGCATACCACAATTGATACAAAAGCCGGAAATTCGTTCTGATAAATCAACTGCCAAAGACCGAATCTCAAACGCTATTGAAGAAAATCGAGAAAATTTAAACAAAATGAAAAAACAGGAGTACACTTATGACATTAACTAACTGGCTTGTTATTGCATTAATTATATCAATTGTAGCGAACCTTTTTAGTGTTTGGTACATTAGGAAACTACTTGCTAAGGTGCTCTTTGTATCTCAAAATCTAACTGATTTAGTGGATGTTTTAGGCACATATCGCAATCATTTAAAAAAAATTTACTCCATGGAAATGTTTCATGGAGATGAAACAATACAATTTTTAATACAACATACAAATTCATTGCTAGAAGTTCTGGAGGACTATAGTGATATATATTTAATGACCGAGCCACTAGAGCTCGAAGAACTACAGGATGAAGAATCTTATGACGAAGAGACGAGGACGGAGACGTTCAACACAGAAAAGGATGTATTTTACGGAGGTACACGAGGCAGCAATAGTTGAGTACTGTTCTTCAAATTGCAACAATAGAAAATCAGAACTCTATGTTGAGTTTATACAGCCCACATTTAATGAGATGGTTGACAAGATTGTATACTCTTATCATTTTACCTCATTAGCAAATATAGATGATTTGAGAGCCGAGTGTAAAGCATGGCTTGTTACAATTTTAGATAAGTTTGATCCCAATAAGGGCTCAAAAGCATTTTCTTATTTTAGTGTTGTAACTAAAAATTGGTTTATTCATAAAGTAAAAAAACAAACTAAAAGGTGTCAACGTGAGATTGAATATGATCTTGTAGCCAAAGAAGTGTACGAACAGGAAGTTCAAGCAGAATCAAACTATTTGACAAAGCGAGAGAAAGAAGATTTTTGGCTTAAATTGTGGGAGGAGATTGATTCGTGGGGCACAAATGATATGAGAGACAATGAAAAAAAGGTCTATGAGGCTATTAAAATAGTTTTATCATCTGCTGATGATATTGATATTTTAAATAAAAAAGCAGTGTATTTGTACTTAAGAGAGCTTACTGGTCTAAATACCAAACAAATCGTTACGCAACTAAATAAGATGCGCGAAAAGTATCGAGATTTTAGAGGCGATTGGGATAATGGCAAAATTTGAGCGGAAACTAATTAGATTATGAGTAAAAAACTTGATGAAACTATTAAAAAGGCCCTAAAAAACATAGAGGACGACCGCCAAATCACAAGAGAGCTTCTTGATGATGCAATTAAATATGTTGCTGTTGACGAGGCCAGACACAGAGAAGTCGGTATTATAATGTCAAAATATGTAGAAACTCTACAACGCTCAAACGAGCAGCTTGTAAAAGTAGCAGGTTTAATGTCTAAAAACGAGAAATCAACAGGGCTGTCAGATTTAGATAAAGATGATTTATTTGATATGATCTCTGGTGATAAAAAAAATGAGTAGATTTGATAAATACTTTAGCAATATTCAAAATAAAGAATCTAGACTTTATAGAAGACTAGAAGACTTAGATGATCTGATTTATGATAGATATTTTAATTCTTTTGAAGGAAAAACATCATACACTGCGATTGTTTTATCTGAGACCAACGCAACTGACACCACTGGTCCCGGTAGTAATAGCACTCGTATTTTACCTATAAGAGTAAGAATTGAGGGCATTCACACAAACCAGATACCTGATCCTTTTAAAGAAATCGAGGGCTTGACTGGTGAAGCAGCGACTGCTAAATTCAGAACCTTGCTTTTGTCTCACCCATTGGCATTCCCTGACACTGAGATATATGCTGACTCGGCAGCGTCTCAACCTTTGAACCAAGGGGATAAGATAGAAGTTTATTTTTCAGAACAGGGTCCGCAGAACTATGGTCGCCAACGTGGCCTGAGATACAGGAAAGTTATCACTCCAGCCCCAGCAAGAATGGAGCCAATAACAGGGATAAGCTTGACCGAGGATTTTGTAACCAGACCGTCGCAGACAGTTGGCGACGGCGGCGGCATAGAAAACCCGCAGAAACTTAATAATGTTCCTGATCTTAAGGCGAGGGTGGAACAGCTGATACCAATTTTACAAGAAGCAGGATATAACGAAAAAATAACGATTACTAGTGCCTTAAGGTCAATTGAAGGTCAAATAGATGCCATGATGGGTAACTTATTCATGGGAAATAAATGGCATCCCGATGCAAAAAATTGGACTAATAGAACATATGCAGACACAAACCTGAAGAAATTAGTCTCTGATAACTTTGATAGCAATCCTACCATATCCAAGGCAGACTTTAGACCTATTCTGGCTGCCTATGTAAGGCCGAATATAAGTAAGATAAGTTCTCACCCTGCTGGTGACGCCATAGATATCGCAACTAAAAACAGAACATATGCAAATATACTGGTATTAAAAAAGGGTCTTGACGAGGCTCTAAGTCAAGGTCTAGTAAAGATGTATAAATGGGAATACATTGATGGATTTCCAAAAAATGAAGAAAAAAGAAAAACAGCTTTGTTTTTAGCAGAAGCACCACAGGAACACATTCACATAACATTTAATAAATTGAAGGGGCAATAATGGGTTTTTTAAAAAAAGAGGGCAAGCCGATCGATGTGCAGGATCTATCCCTGTCTAATGACTCGCAAAAAGCAACTCAGTCTTTGGCAACAGAACTGGGCGCAGGAGTATACCACACTGAATTTCGTGAGGGTTATCCGACATACGATCAAGCCCCCTGTGAAAAAGTTATTGCAGGCGACAACAATGCTTTTGTGATATTAGGTCGTGATCGCCCATACTCTTACGGTTCTGGCAAAGGAGCCTCCGGTGGTAAATGTGGTCGTATACATCTAATCGCAGGCTTGGCTTCTGCCTCTGACTTAAATGATGACGTTTCAACCGGACCAAATTTAATTACAGACGCAGCAACAATTTATATCTCACAGAGAACTAGTATTGATGAATACTTCGGAATACCGGCAGGCACCAATGTTCCAGCAAATGACAAGTCTGGGATTGGAATAAAAGCCGATCATGTCCGCATAATTGGTCGAGAGCATGTAAAAATTTATGCAGGCTCAGCTCAAAACATCGCCAAACCCAACAAGCCTTTTAGAAATATTCTGGGCCTCAATAGAGAGAGAAATTCAAAGGGTGGCGATGTAATCTCCAGAGGTCGTATTGATTTAATAGCAGATAACTACAATGATATACAACCAGCCGTAAAAGGACAAAACTTGATAGAATATCTTCAGAGCTTACAAGACACAATAAGTGTTTTAGTTGCTGAAATAAACGAAATTAATAGAAGAAATATGAAACTTAATAACGCTTTGTTATTAGCGCCAATCCCAAGCCTTGGATTAACGTTTCAAATATTAGGCCAATATCCGGGTCAATTTAAGACTATGGTGGGAACAGCAGTACAAAATATAAATTTAGCGATCGAAGAGCTAAATTACATAACAGATGATCTACCAATAGTTGGTGCAAAAAATATCCTTTCAGATAGTGTGTATATAACATGAGTACAGAGAATAAATCAGAATTTTTAGATATCCAAGAAGACATATGCGATGTTGTCCCCCCACCGGAACCAGCGCCAAAGATTTGTCCCACTTGTGTACCAGACAAAAACGCAGTCATGCCAAACTGGTGGGAAACTCCCGAGCCTTTTTTAGATAAAAGAAACTGCACTTATTCGGTCACCGTAGCCATCAATGACGATGGTGAAACTTATGATGTTGCAAGGATGACATCGGAAGGTAAAAAAATAAAACAATTAATGGAGACGTATAAAAGATTTGGCCTCCTCCAGTTGATGAGGTTCTATAATAAAGAAATATCAAATGAAACTCTTTTTGCTTTTCCTAATGACCCAGAAAAACTCGAGAGACTCAATCAGCGTGCTAATAGAAAGATTGAGAACTCAGTGCAAGTTCTGGAACAACAATTACCAAATGGGTCTTTTACAATACACCAGATACCGGGACCTGTTCTTGAGGCCTTTGATGTAAAAGAGGGTGATGAGTTCAATCCTCTTGCCGCAGAGCTTTTCGTAAAAGCTAGCGATTATTATATTTCAACTTATCAAACCTCTCAGGGTGGAGAGCCCATTTTGGTTCAGGTTACAATTCCTGCATTTGTATTTGATCGAATACCACAAGCCAAGCCCGCTCCTGTTGCTGATATTCAGAACGAGGTTGTTCTTGAGGGCTTAAATTTGAAAGCTCAAATTAGAAGGTTGCAGATTGCAATGGGAGTTTTTGGTAAATATCAAGCATATTGGTGGCAAACAGAAAAAGGTCGTTTGGTATTTAGAAAAACTTTGACACCAGATCAGGACTTAACAGTTGATGAAGCCTTCGGTGATTCTCAAGGCATAAAAGATTTTTATTGTACTCTTTATGGCAACAAGTTAGATACTTTTGTTGAGCGACTTGAATCATTAATTGAAGGACAAACTAGATTTAGGTTTAGAAGAATCAGAACACCAAGAGCAGTGCAATATATTAAAATTTCATTTAATAATAGTAATCCAAATCGTCCATATAGGATTAAAAAAATTGAGGTCAAAGGCGAAGGTTGTGATTATGAGAGAGTGCCCCTTGGCTCTATTAAGAGACCAACCGTTGATGGTGGCGACAGGTTTGCTTTTCCTTTCAATGATCAAACTTTATTGGGTTACGTGGCGAACATTAACAACATAGATCAAGATTTGCAATCAAAATCAACACCACCATGGGTTGACTTTTGTCTTCAGTATACTTTTCCTCCGTTAGATATTGAGTATGGAAAATCTAATGATCTTACAGCCGAGTTCGGACAACCAGAAACAATCTTGGGTTGCGTTATTGATAATCTTGGTGGAGAAGGTGCAATCAGAGACTTTTTTCTAGAACAAGTCATAACATTCTTTGATGCCATATCTTATAAGTGGAATCAAAATAACTGTAAAGCCTTAGCGGGAACTTATGTAACTAGAGAACAACAGATAGAGCAGGGCGCCGAAAAGAACGCCGTTGAAGAATTTCAAGGAGACATAGAATCAATTTCACAACCATTTGACAGAGAAATACAAAACCTTCAAAAAGAAATATCTCAAATAAATGAAGCACTAGCATCACTTAAAGAAGAATTAAGTTTTCTTGAAAAAGAATTTCAAAATCCAAATCCTGAAAATACCTCTATAGAATATCAAAGGGATCTGGAAAATGCCATAAAAGAGCTTGAATTTCAAATAGGGGAAGGCAACAGCGAAATCGAATCACTCAAAGAACAAATTAAAAAAACTGAAAAAGAAAAAAGAAGCAATCTTAATCCTCTTAGCAAAGAAAAAAGAGAAGCCGCCGCAAGAGAACGAAAAGAAAAAAGAAGCGAAAGAAAAGAAATACGCCAACAACCAACTCTTAGAAAAACACGACAGTCTTTAAGTAAAGATTTGGATGATATATCAAGATCTGACAGGAGGCAAGAACGAAGAAGCACAAGAACCCAAGCAACAGATGAAAGCCGCCGGGGCGCTCGCCGTGATGCACGAATTGATAGTAGAAGAGAGCGAGGACAACAACTTGGTGAAGATAGGTTTGTTTCAGCGTCTCGTGAAATTGTCGCTCAGCAATTTCCTTTTGAAGACTCTCTAGTACAACTATTTTTAACTGAAGAAGAATTTCAGCAATTTGGAATCCGTGGTTTTGATTTTTTTGGAGGTTTAAGAGACGCTTCAAGTGGAATTCGAGGAGAGGAAAAAGAGAGAAAGTTAAAAAACTTTTTATCTCGATTGGGTATTTGTGGTCTTAGTAAGCTCGGACAACGAGCAGTTCAGTGCCTACTTGGTGGTGTTGATCTAGATACAGGTCTGCGTGCAATAGTCCGTGCTGCTTTAAGCAACATGCAGCCCTCTGTCATGGAAAGATTGTTGGTGGGCTTAGATCCAAGAGTGCAGCAGAAAATTCGCGATCAAGTCCAAAGAGAGTTTCGTAATATGCCAGCCCCATGGGAAGTTGGATATCGACCGGGATCCAAAGCAGGATTTACCGGTGAGACAAGAGAAGTTGCATTCAGAGATAAAGTGGATTCCTTAGAGACACAAAAAGAAAAATTATTAGATGTTATTGATTCTCTGCCGAAATTAACATCGAATTTACCATATTTTACAGAGGGACCAGATCCAGTACCAGCAAATTATACAAAGGAACAAGTAATAGAAAATTTTAAATTACTTGTATTAGTAGCTGAAGAAGCAGAAGAATCTGACTTTGAAAGAGTTTTTACTTATATAAATCAGATTAATTACCCAATCGGCAAAGGACAATTAGATGATTTATTGATAAATGATTTAAAGCCTGATTTGCTGCTTGATGTTGCTACGATAGATGGTGAAATAACTCAAGCACAATTAGACGCTGGAGATATAAAATTTAGGGATTGGAGAAACCTTTCAGAAGAAGAAAAAAATGAAATCATAGATAGAGAAAGAGAGGTCGCCAGAGATTTTGCTAATGGTGCGATAGCGTCTGAAAGAGTAAATCAGGGCTCAATCGGAAAAGCGTTAGGAAGTATACAAGAGACTATATTTGACGCTTATGTTGATGCGATTATGGATAATGTTGAAATACAAGAGTTGTTTTCCATACTTGATAAATTTCCGGGTGCAAGATTGATTGCAAGACTAATTGCCTCATTTGATTGCCCTAATATTCATTTTATTCATCCGCCGATTAGATCTTTCTTAGGAAGCTTAACATTTGATTCTTGTCTTGACAGAGGCTCTATAACATTTCCAAGAATACCAAGGCTTCCAAAAATAAGGACAATTCGTCAGCTTCTTCTTGACCTAGCCAGAGATATTTTGAAAGATGCACTTAAAGATTTAATAGTTTCAACAATTGCTGCAATCACATTAAAATTTTTATTGATAATTGAAAACGCCCTCTGTAAAGCATTAGAGGCAGTTGGTGATTTTGCTGCTGAAGCAATCCAAGGCCCGAACGCAAACTTTGGTGATGTCATAAATGAGCTAATATGTGGTGGCGATACAGATCCTGATGAGATGGATGAAATAAGCTCAACTCTTTTATCCTCAATTGGTGTAACGCCCCAAAGACTTCAAGATCTTGCTGAAGATATAAATCCTGCTGATCTTAAAGGGCAATACCGACAAGTGATGAATAGTATATCAAATGTTGTATCAGGCAAAGATTTAAAAAAGCTGCTTGTTGCAAATCCCGGCGAGGCTGATCCTTTGGTTCTTAGTCGCATATCAAGAACAGTGACATTGCAGAATCCTGCGTTTGGATTACTTTTTGATTCACCAGACAAGGTTGAAGAAATTTTTGCGGCAATGGGTAACTTCATGACTCCAGAACAGCGCCAACAAGTTAGAGATAATTTAGCAAATCCTCAAATACAAACAGATCCCGGAAGTAGTATATGCTTATCTCAACAACAACTTGAGGCATTTGAAAACCAAAAAAGGAATATTTGGTCTACCTGTGGTCTAGATGAAGATACAATTGATGAACTATTGAAAAAAGACAGAGATAGAAATGCAGGTGGTACCTTTGATGCAGCAGATGTGCTGGCTAAAGGACCTGTTGGCGCTCTTCGAGAAGCAATAGACAAGGCATTCCTGCCCGAGGAGTGTAGTAGTGTCAATGGTATCGCACAATTGGAAGACCCTATTACAGCAAAAGAAAACGATCTTCTTGTCGAAGGTGTATTCAGGTCATTACAGCGAGCATATCAAAACGATATGATTGGTAAAAGAGATGCTTTTTTAGAAAATGTTCTCGCCGACACCACTGACCTTCCTCTAAAGTTACACGAAAGAAGATCTAATAGTGAATCTTTTTATATTGATTATGCAAATTCTACAGAGGACTGGAATGCAAAAGAAAAGAGATTCAGTCAAACTGCCGCAGGTGATTTCTATTTTAGTTTGTTGTCTCAAGGGGAGCCGAAAGGTGTTTTCCCTAGCACAATTGCAATAAAAATGAAGGAAGAGCTGGAGGCACAAACTTTTGATGTAAACTACACTTATGGTGTTAAGCAAAGACCCGGTAAAGACACGGTGTCAGTTAGGACAGGTTTGCTAGGCAGGGAGACTGAATTAGAAATACCCAGAGTTTATCTAAAACAACCCGATATTGTGTTAAATTTTGATAACGGGAAAGATTACCAATCTAAGTATAACATTGATTTAACCTTTACAAAATTTAAGCAAGGTGAGGCACAAATTCAGAGAGACTTTGGTTATAAAATTGATATCTATACAACGGTTGAGTTAGGTATAGATGATAATTTTGACGGAGAGGATGATGTAACATTTGAAGTTGTTTCACGACAATATGGCGTCTTCTCACCGCAACAAGCAGATGATGAAACAGCAATTGCCTTGGCGCCATATGATGTGGATATAGAAGAGCTAAACAAAAAGAAAGTTTCTTATCAAGGGTTTTTGTTATCCAACTTGGTTAATTCACAAATAGCCAGTGCTTCTAATGATTCGATTCCCACAAAATTCTTTGTGGATAATTTTTATAATAAATTTACTAAAAAATCTTTTGATGTTTTGACAAAAGGATTGATGAATACACTTGACGGCCAATCATCCAAGGGATTTGATTTTGGCTATCAAGCAGATCCTTTAACTCCTGCCGATCTGCTATATGTTAATCCAGAGTCAGATCCTAATGATGATAGCACGTGGGAATATACTTATCAAGAAGAAGATTCTGTTCTCGGTAGGTCAGCAACAGAAAACCCAAGAGTCCATTTTTTAGATCCAAATATTTATGGCGGTAGATTTACAAACCCAGCTATATACGTTGAGCCTTCCATTTATACTGGGTGGCTAGGTTTGTCACAAATTATCGTCCCAGAAATAGATGGCTGCCAGCCAAGAAGAACTGATTTTCTTGACATCAAACAGATTGCTGAAAACGTTCGAAGAGTTGAAACTTCGATACCACAGGACCCGAGACTTTCAGAGGATCCTGAATGTGTCAAAAGAATACCATTTGATAAAATTTCAGACTCATCTACGCTTGCTTTTATAGACGGCACCATCACTGCCACCATAAGAACATATGCATCAGAGGCGATGTTAAAATCGATGCCAATGTTTTCATTTTTGGAGTATTCTGATAGAAATTATGATGATGGTTTTTCTCAATTAATCGTTCAAGAGATGGAAAGAGGCTTACAAGATCAAGAAGTTCTGTTTGGCGGTAGAATAGAGGGCTTTGTGTATTGGCTACTCTTTTTAGAGCAATCAGTCCAAGCAGCTGTGAGAAAAATCGATAATGGTCAGATACCCTCAACCCCAGAGATCGAAGATGCTCGTAATAAAATAAATAAGGCACAAGAAGATTATATTTATCCGCAAGTTACAGATTTGGAAACGTTGAAAGATGTTGATGAGCTTGGACCCAATACAAGCGTCTCACAGAGAGTTGATCGCATACTTGACGGATTATACATCTTAGGTTTCCCTCGTTATGCTGCCAACAGCACAGCGATAATAGAAAATCTTACAATTGCAACAAGGTTTCTGTCAATAAATGAAATCAGATTTTCAAGCAAAATATCTCTTATCAATAGTGTAAAGCGATCTTGTAAGGTTCTATTAAAAGCATTAGTTGATAACGAACTTAAATTTTTATCTAATAAGTTAGTAGACGACGATAGATTTAGACCCTATGTTTCTGACCTTTCAAAATATTATCTAGCGTTACCAGATTTCATTTATGGCTCAACATTAAAGTCGGGATTGATGGACATAGAAAAGCCAAAAGTCGCAGGCGAGCTTGATATTGATTATGGTGATATTGTTGAGGTTTCATCAGAGCCAACCTTGGTTGAAAAACTAACTGAACTTGGATTGTCAGAAGACCAACTAGCGCAGGTATCAGAGTCTGGCGGCTTATTTATAGAAAAATATATTAGGATAATTGATAAGCCGAGATCTGGTCCTTCTCTTGGATCACAATCCAGAGAGGAACAACAAGAACCAACATACCTACAGGTAATAAGAAGTAGACCCAAAACACTAAAAGGTGTTTGCAATATTTCCGAGTTTAGAGCGTGGGCTTCAACGGCTAAAGAACAAATACCAAATGCACTAAATATTTCTGATTTATTTGGTGATGCAAGAGTTCCCACTGGTACTACTGGTGATTACGAAGGTACTATCGGTATCAAATTTGGTTTGAGAATTAGTATGCTGCCAAATACTTTACTTTCATCATTTATGGCCGCAATAAACTTTGATGCTGATGTTGTCAGTGAGGAAAAAACATATAGATTCGCAGACACTTCAGCAGTACCAATTATGACTTTTGAGAGGGACATTGCAGATATTAAGTTTAATGATCTTGATTTTTCTGATCCAAATCTAGGTGAGGACATCAAATGCTACGTGGATAAAATGACATCAACCAGCGACTACAAAGCAGTCATGGATTACATGCTAGGATTAAGAAGGATCCCGACAATTATGTCAATTTATATGAATCACTCTTTTGTCGCAGCAGTTGGTGCAAGCGAAAGCGAGAGAGATGATGATGCAAAACTTCTTGGATTTATTGATAGAACATCAGACGCATGGAAATCAGAAATACTTGAGGATACAAAAAAAGAATGCAGAAGGTTGTTTGCCGCCTTCTATCGCTCCGATGATTTTGAACCAGAAGACGACAACGATGCTTCTCTTAGAGAGGTTGCATCTAGGTTTTTACCCGGATTGTTTGGCGTAAATAGAGGCCTGTTGCACTGGCTAAGGAGAAGAAAACTTAGAAATAGACCTTTTGACAAAGATGGCAACTTATGCAAAAATGCTTTCCAAAGAGTATTTAGTCCAGACTAGGAGATAGAAATGCCAAAGTACGCTCGTTCAGCACAACAGTTTTTTGACCAACTGAGTCCATTTGCAGATGTCGCTTATGGTCCTAGCCTTGATTCCCCTATCAATCAAGAAGAGGATCTAACAGACCCTTTAGCACAAGTAAAACAAAATTTTAGAATTCTTCTGTTGACACGCCCGGGCGAAAAACTTGGCGACCCAGAATTTGGTGTTGGGATTCAAAACTTTCTTTTTGAGATGAATTCCGTTGAAACGCAAGCACAGATAAATTCTAAAATAAGGTCTCAAGTTAATATCTATATGTCATATATCAATATAACTGATATTGTTTTACAAAACCCGCAGTCTGATGGCAACTCTTTGTATGTCGCAGTAACATACTTTGTGCCTCAAATTAACCAACAAGATCAAATAGTCGTTGATTTCCCTGAAAATAGGTAGAGATTACTATTTATTTGTTGAGAGGGATGTTCCATGCCGAAGAAAAAAATTACCCCTATAAAATATACTAGTCGAGATTTTGAAAGTATAAGAAAAGATCTAATAGATCATGCAAAAAGATACTATCCAAATCGAGTTAACGACTTTTCAAAAGCCTCTTTCACATCATTTGTGATCGATTCAGTCGCTTATGCTGGTGATATTTTATCATATTATTTAGATTATCAAACTAACGAGGCTTTTTTAGACACAAGTATAGAGTTTGACAATATCAGAAAACACGCTGCTAGTTTAGGATACAGCTTTTCTGGTATCGCTAATTCATACGGCACTGTGTCGCTTTTTGTTTTAGTACCAGCAAATTCAGATGGTACGGCTCCAGACTCTTCTTATTATCCAATATTAAAAAGAGGGAGCGAGTTTAGTACCTCAACCGGTGGAAGTTTCATATTAACAGAGGATGTTGATTTTTCTGATCCAAAAAATGAGGTTGTTGCTGCACGATTTAATGACTCAACAGGTGCCACGACGTTTTTTGCGGTTAGGGCATTCGGCCAAGTAGTATCAGGAAGATTCCAAAGAACTGTTGTGGATTTGACAAACCAACAATTTATAAGATTTAGAAGATTAAATATCGGTGGGCCAAACATTGCAGAGGTATTCTCGGTGATTGATACAGAGGGCAATAAATATTACGAAGTTGATTATTTGTCGCAAGAAACAGTTTTCCTTGATACGACTAATAGGAACGCTGCCTCTGACGGCGTCACGAGCATTCTAAAGCCATTTGTGGCACCTCGTCGTTTTGTCGTAGAGCAAGATGATACTGGTACGTTTCTTCAATTTGGGTTTGGATCTGAGTCAGATGATACCACAGGACTTGCGGAACCATCAAAAGTCGCTATTAAAATGCATGGAAAAAGACATATAACTGATAGATCATTTGATCCAACTCAGCTTTTGAGAACAAACAAACTCGGAGTCTCGCCATCAGGCACAAAGTTGACAGTCGTGACTAAGATCAATGACCTTGCAAGCACCAACGTTCCAGCCAATGGCATAAATGCGGTTAGAAATTCAAGCTTTGTTTTTCAAAACAGAGATCTGTTAAATCAGGCGTTACTAAAACAAGTGGAGAATTCTCTAGAGGTAAACAACTCAGAGCCAATTGTTGGTGATACATCTGCCATCACAAATGAAGAATTAAAAGTAAGAGCAAAAGATTACTATGCCACCCAGAACCGAGCAGTTACTAAGCAAGACTATGAAGCGCTTTGCTATAACATGCCAAACAAATTTGGTACTATCAAGAGAGTTGGGATAGTAAATGACCCAAGCGCAACTAATAGAAGAATGGCTTTGTATGTCGTGTCTGAAGATAATAATGGAAAGCTGACCACGGCCAACAGCACGATAAAAAACAATCTTAAAGTTTGGCTTGGTAGATACAAGATGTTAAATGATGTCATCGATATTTTAGATGCCAAGATCATTAACTATGGTATAGATTTTGAAATAAACGTAACTAGAGATTCGAATCCTAACGATGTTATTAACAGAGTTATATCAAAGCTTGAAAGTGATTATAACGTGACATCATATATTGGAGAACCAATTTATCTCTCTAGTTTATACAACACAATAAATAAAGTTGATGGTGTTTCAGACGTTAAAAAAATTAAAATATATAATAAAACAGGCGGCGTCTATTCAGCATCATCAGTTAATTTTGATGATCTTCTGTCAAGAGACGGCACATTTTACAAGGCTCCTAAGAATGTTATCTTTGAGCTCAAGTTTGTAAATGCTGACATTAGGGGAGTTGCTAAGTAATGGCTATTAAAAGATATTTTGCAAATAAAGATAACACCATAACAAACGCCTTCCGGTCAGATTTGGTGACAAGAGGAACAGGCTCAAATATGGGTAGATCTGATATTTTAGAGGTCTTCACAATATATGGTCAAGCAAGCAGTGCATCTGCTGAAGTTGAAAGAATCCTGATAGAGTTTCAAACGTCAGAAATACAAAATGATAGAACCCAAGGCCTCGTTCCTGCCTCTGGTGATGTTAATTTTTATCTCAAACTTTTCAATGCAAGACATCCTTTTACATTGCCATCTCAGTATACGCTTCAGGTATTAGCAGTATCAGGCGCATGGCAAGAAGGTATTGGCATGGATATGGAGGAGTATCAAGACCTGACATACGATCAGCTTGGCTCCAATTGGATTAGAAGATCGGGATCTACAGCATGGTCTAGTCAAGGTGGTGATTTTTATGGATCTCCTACTTTTTCTCAATATTTCCCAGAGGGCAATGAAAACTTAGAAATAAATGTTACTTCACTGGTTGAAGAGTGGCTCGATGGAACAAAAGATAATCATGGGTTTGGTATTAAACTTACAGAACAATTAGAGGCATCCAGTTCAATCAACCCAAGTGGGTCACAAAAGTCATACTACACAAAGAAATTTTTTGGAAGAGGCACAGGAGATTTCTTTAGACGACCAGTTATTGAAGCTCGATGGGATTCTACCATAAAAGATGATAGGGGTAATTTTTATACTTCTTCCTCATTGGCACCAGCTCAAGACAATCTTAATAATATTTATCTTTACAATTTTGTCCGTGGCCGCCTTACAAACATACCTGATGTGGGCACAGGCGCTATATTTTGTGACCTTTATGAAACACTAGGTGGAACTCCAATAACACAATGTATAGATACACCGGTTACCGGAGGCCATGTCTCAACAGGAATATATTCGGCATCTGTGTGTGCTGAGACGACCGCCACCACATTGCGAGACGTTTGGTATAGCAGCGGTGCCGTTTCAGGTATAACAGAATATCATACTGGATCTATTCTGGCAGAAAACTTTGCCGCTTCCAGCTACTCAACAACAAAAAGATATGTATTTAATATCACAAACGCACAAAAAGAGTATTACCCAGATCAAGATGCTAGATTTAGATTTTTTGCGAGAGAGAAAGGTTGGCAACCAAGCATTTACACAGTCTCTCAAACAACTGTCCCATCTCTCGTTTTTGAAAGTGCCTCGTATCAGATAACAAGAGTTATAGACGAGAGCATTGTTATTCCTTATGGTACTGGGAGCAATGAGCATACACTGCTGTCCTATGATGTGTCAGGCAATTACTTTGATCTTGATATATCGATACTTGAGCCCGGCTACATGTATGCCATACACCTATCGGTTTTTGATAGTGCAATAAATTCATACGTAGAGCAACCATCTGAGTTCAAGTTCAAGGTCAACCAGTATGAGTATTAAAGATTTATTTACAAAATCAAAAATTGCAATATATGAATCCGCTGAATCTGCAAGCGTAAATATAGAATCGGCTGATTTTTTAAAAGAGAAAATCAATGAAAATGATACATTCATACCATTTCTTGATTTTTCAGATCCATCTGTTTTTATAAAATTTGGATCGGCTAAGCTTTACTATGCTAACTCAATTAAAAGAGTTTATAATCAGTATCCATATGATGGCTCGGCAAAAGAAAAAATACAATTTCAGCAATCATCATCTTACTTAGATCGCTGGTTGTTTGAAAATAAATATCCAAAATCAACAGGCTATGCCATATTAACAGCGGACGGATATGGAAGCATCAGTGGCATAACAGATGGTTATGGTGCTCCAGTGGCAGCATCAAGAGAATTCATTTCAGTATTTGGTGGAATACACACAGCATCCGCTGGTATGAAAACGGGTGAGCTCTTTAAAAACTTTGATGATTCCATTATTTATGACGCTAGTAAAAACAGAACTCAAAACTTTCGTGTCAATCCCTCTGATGGAACCACAATAGAATTTTGGTTAAACAAATCAAACTTTATTACGAGTTCAACAGAAAAAGAAGTTATTCTTGATTTATGGAATGGTAATTTAGCTTCAGCCTCAGATTATGGTCGTTTAACAATCTATATTACAGGTTCATCCGATGGGTTGAGTCCATTCAGAGCAACCATGCAGAATGGAACAACTGGTTTCTCAGACCAAAGCCTCGCTGCGACAACTTTTACCACTGCATCTCTTGCTGACGGCGAATGGCATCATTATGCAGTATCTTTTTTGTCACAATCTAGTGGAGTTAAGTCTTTCTTTTATGTTGATGGTGATTTAAATAACGAACAGACAATTGGCTCTGCTGGTATTGATGAATTTGACGGCAGAGTCAACGCTTATATTGGCGCCCTCCAAGCGTCTCCGTCTGGCTCAAGCGCACCACAGTTCGCCGGTAAGTTGAGTGCTTCTTTGGATGAGTTCCGATATTGGAAGAAACGAAGAACCTCAAAAGAAATTAATTTAAATTGGTATCGCCCAATAAATGGTGGCTCAAACACAGAGGACAACAATACATCACTTGGATGCTATTTTAAATTCAATGAGGGCATTACAGGAACAGATAGTATTGATAGCACTGTTTTAGATTACTCAGGCCGATTGGCTAACGGAATTTGGACTGGATATAATAATAGCGCAAGAAATGTTGGCTCCTGCTTTGTTTCAGCATCAGTTTTATCTACAGAACCAGCTGACCCAATATTGTACCCAACACATCCACAGGTTATCGCTGTAACCGCACAGATGGAAACCTCAGGTAGTGATTACGATCAATTAAATTCTACATTCTTATATGACAAACTTCCTCAGTTCATGAGAGATGATGATGAAGAGAACGAAGAAGATATCAAAAAACTTTATCAAATTTTATCCTCATACTTTGACACAATTTATTCTCAAACAAAAGTGTTGCCACTGCTTACAAATAAAAATTATTTGTCATCATCGACTAAGCCGCTTCCATTTTCAAATCGACTTTTAGAATCTCGTGGCTTTATAGCAAGTGAGCTTTTTGTAAACACAGATATCCTTGAGTTCTATGGCAATAATGATTTTGAAAACAGAAAATATATCGAGAATGTCAATGATATTAAGAACCTAATTTATCACAACATCTACAACAACTTAGATTATATCTACAAAACAAAAGGTTCAGAAAAATCATTTAGAAACCTACTTCGATGTTTTGGTGTCGATGACGAGTTAGTCAAATTTAATGTGTATACTGATGGCGGCATGCACTATTTTAATGATAATTTTAAAGACTCAAGCGTCACAGCAAAATTTATTAATCATAACGATCCGTCTTACTTTGGCGGATCCATATATCAAGACTCATCAACAAACAATCCCATAACTTTTATCTCGGGCTCATCGTCTGAAAAGCTTGAGAAAAACAATGCTTTTACATTTGAGGTTGATGTTTTAATACCAGAGAAGCTTCCTGCAACAGACCCCGCTTTTTTTGACACTCTGTTCACCTCAGCATCAATTGGTGGTTTTCACCAAGCAACAACAGCAGATTACACTTGGGCTTCAGGTGAGATAGCAAACGCTCAAATGTTTCTCGTTAGGGATGAAATTGAATCAAATAGAGCAAAGTTTGTGCTGTCAAATCAAGATGGCACTATATTCCTTACCTCATCATTTTATGATGATATTTATGACAATGAGCGATGGATTTTAGCCACAAGAGTAAAGCCTTTGGCATATCCAATTGAAGGATCTTTTGCAAACTCGGCAAATCCAACTTATGAAATATCTTTCTATGGAGTCAATTACGAGTTTGGTGAGGTCAAAAACAGATTTAGTGTTTCGGCAAGTCTAGATTATGCCTCTGGCTCATCTTACTTGTCTGAGGCAAAGCGTGTTTATGTTGGAGCACATAGAACAAACTTCACAGGAAGCGTTCTTCAAAACACAGACCTAGAGATTGGTGCTTGTCGTTTTTGGTTTGATTACCTTTCCGACTTTGATCTATCCGCACACTCAAAAGATATTACAAACTTAGGGGTTGATAATTCTACAAGAAACGGCACATTGTTTACAAATGAGTTGACAACCGTCCCCATCCCAAGATCGGATACGCTTGCACTCAACTGGGACTTTGATCTTGTAACATCTTCCAGTGCCGGAGGGACTTTTGAAGTAGTTGATGTGTCATCAGGTTCCACTGATACAATTTATGGCTGGATAGACAACATTATTAGAAGAGAACATAAAGGCGTTTCTATTGGATACGGATCTAGCGCTACTTCTTTTGTTGATAAAGAACTCATCTATGTTAGTAAAAAAGAACTACCAGAAATATCAGTAACCTCGGACAGTATATTTGTAAAAGATGACGAACAAAAGTTTTTTATAAAAGACGATGATGTCAGTGATAATTTTTATTCACTTGAAAAGTCGATGTATCAAATAATCTCCGAGGACATGCTGTCGATGTTTGCGTCAGCCATTGAATTCAATAATTTGATAGGGCTTTCAGTTGATCGATATCGCCAACGCTACAAGAATCTAGATAAAATGCGTCAACTTTTCTTTGAGAAAGTTGAATCAGATATGGATTTTGACAAATTTACGAATTATTATAAGTGGATAGACTCAGCAATATCAGAAATGATGAGCCAGCTTTATCCAGCGTCTGTTAAGCATTCTGATTCGATCGCCGATATGGTTGAGAGCCATATCCTAGAGAGAAATAAATATCAAAATAAATTTCCCCTAACTACCAGACTTGAATCTACCGAAGGTAGGATTCGAGGCGTAAGTGAGCTTGATTATAATTGGAAGTTTGGGCATGCTAGCCTTAAAATTGGTGCAACCGGCAGTATTCGATTGTCTAGCAATGCAACTAATGGACAAACAATTACATTAAGTGATGGATCCACAACAATTACCTTTACATTCACAACTGGTACTCCGGGCGCAGATGAAGTACAGATTGGTGGCAGTACAAGTGATACCAGAACTAACTTAATAGATGCTGTTAATGCAAGCGCATTAAGCATTACGGCCACCTTCGACGGAAGCAAAACTGTTTTATTTGCTAATAATACATTGGGTGCATTAGGTAACGTTACTATTCAAACAACAACAAATAGTGTTGTTACAGGCATGGCGGGAGGCTCTGATAGTGAAAATCAAAATTGTCTGTGGCAGAAAGAAAGAAAAGAACGAACTGACATAGCAGATCGCGAGACCATAAGAAAGATCAGTAACAATCGTAACAATGTGGTTGGTCCGTCACTATTCAAAGCAGACGGTACTTCTTATCAGGGCAGTACATACGCCATAAATCGTTTAAGTAAGCCATACAAAGAGGGAATATCTTTCAATAACTCTATTCATGGTGGCATAAATTACAACGAGGGCAAAGATAGGGATTTTGTTTATAGTGCAACTTATATTCATGGCCCAGTGTCTACCGATCAAATAATAGGTATTCCACAAAATGTTATGGTCGTCGGTGTTGGAGAGGGCCAAGGAACTGATGCATTTATTGATTGTGTAGACATCGAGGATCCAAACGAGAAAAGAAAATGGAGATTTTCAGCTGTTATCGGTCGCCATGCTACCAGCCTAGTCCCAAAGGCACGCACTGGTTTAGATTACCAATTTAAAGTTAAGTCATCACTATATTGGCCCTCTAATTTGATATCTGGTAGTGTTACAACTGGATATAATAGAAAGGTTGTTGATACTTTCAAAACTGGTTCAATCATTACAAATCTTCACTCAGATACATTTTCTCCGACTAACGATATCGGGATGCAAAGTCCGTTTACTGAAGCGCATGTTGGAGGACATCAGTCCCGCCATGTTGACCTCAATAAACACGATACAACACTTACCACTGAAGGCGGCAGCGCAACATTAAACAATTTAGATGATCAGTACAGCCGCCCTGAAGCATGGAGATTGTTGTTAAATGAGTGCCCTGATGATCCAACGGTTGGAAGCCCACCCGATGTAGGCATTCAGTCTGGGTCGAATGACGGAGCCATGGGCTTCGTTGGTCCTGACTATGGTGGACCGTATCCTGACACTAGTCGTAGATATGCTCGAAGATATCGAGATGAAAGAACAAAAAGGCCGTTGAATGTTAGAAATATACGCACCACAACAGGTTCTGCGGTTCATGGAAACTTTTCTGAGAACTATGAAGTACTTCACACGTTTGGCCGAAAAGAAAACAGCAAAGGTTTTAGTAAATCAGGTGGAGCGCCCCTAAGTGGCTTTTTTGAAGGGTTACGTGAGACAACGCAAGAAGTTTCATTGATTGGCGTTGTGCCAACAAAAGATATCGATGGCGCCCAAGCCACTGCTATTATAACAATTGATGTTAATCCGAGCATCAATGACACAATTACTTTTAGTGATGATGTTATAACTCCCGTGGTTGTCTCAACATACAACACCCCACGAAGTGTAGGCTCAAACGACATTGTGAGAGGCGGAAACGTAGCTGATACAAGAACGAACACCAAAAATAAACTTGAATCTCTTTATAATGTTACCATTGTAATAGACGGAAATAATCTAGTAATTACAAACAACAATGAAGGTGCAACAGGTAATGTAGCACTAACTGCTTCTTTTACTAGTACAGGCAGCACCATTTCAGGATTTTCTGGCGGTATCACTGGTGTGACGAGTAGAGGTAATTTGGTTTCAAACTTCAATAATTCAAACAGATACCCAACAGAAATAAAAGAACAACAAGTTGTAGACGCTAGCACTTTTGGAAATACCGTAGTTGCGACTCGTTTCTCAGCTCCGGGTGGATTTGAAACAATGTCTGAGGCTTTCTTAGATGTCGCTTCAAAAGAATATTCGGCTTACAATGCAATGCCTTTCCGCAATCTTTCAGTTCGAGGATCAGGCTCAGGTGAAGAAGCCGCCATAAGAGTAGACAGTCCAGCAGGTAGAAGAGAGGGCTTAAGAACTCTTATTACAAGACATGCTGGAAGATTTGGGATAGACTCGCAGCATGGCTCGGTTGTGTCCGACAACTACAATGCCGAAGCATCATTTGAGAAAATAAACAGAAACACAAGGGTAATTGTTGAAACCGGTTCACTAATTATTACTGAAAGTTTTGACAACTTTAATGTATCTCGACCCATTCCTTCACAAGACTATGGATATTCATGGGTCACAGCGTCTCTTGGAGAAGAATTGTCTGTTAGAACAGAAGGACAACAGTTGGCATTTGGCTACTGGCCCAAAGATGGTATCTTGAGTGCATCTGCCGATGTATCGTGGAGAAGCAATGGCTTTGATTCAGCCATCAATTTCCCAACTGGAAGTTATCAAATAGATGGGGTGGTATTTTAATGTTTATTGATTTTGTTGGATTGAATAATTTTGTTATTGATAGTATTAACGGAAACACGCTTGAAAATAGTGGCGATGTTCAGTATTTTTATAATTTAGATTCAACCTTAGCTATAACAGCGTCCAATGCTTCAGAGTGGGATGGTGCAATCGGCGACACCCGAACAGCGTCAAAAACAGCGATTTACTTTTGGGTTTATTATAAAACGTCCTCTGATAACCAGTCAAACTTTGTTTATAACTTTGGAAGCGAAGATTATATGTGTAGAATTCGGTCAACTGGAGAGATACAAATTGATACTGATTTTACTACCACAGATGGTGAATTTATAACCACTGAAAAGGTACCAAGTGAAGAGTGGACTTTTGTTTTAATTTATCATGACCCAACTGAAACAGGATACCCAGATATATCATTTAAAAGTCTAAGTGGAGACACTGAAGTATTTGATGCGGGTTTTTTAACTGGTACAACACCCACCGGCTCCTTTAGTGGAATACAGACCAAAGGATTAACACTTGGAAACGCTAACTCTGGCGACCACAAAATGAAAATTAGCAACTTTGGAGTTGTTAACGGTGGTACTGGTTTTACATATGGATTCTCAAAAACAGCCTTTGCCGATCTTTATGATAGAGGAATTGACGCAAACTGGACCACAACAGATATAGCAGTTATCGATTCTCGATCTGATACAGATTTCGTATTTTATCTTAATTCTAAAAGCGATCCTTTTAATAGTATTTCTAACCAGTCTGGATCTTTTAGTGGTTCAGTTTCGTATCTTAACGGAGCCAATTCTTATTTTAGATTTTTAGACTCTTCTTTTGCGGTTCCAAATAATTTAGAGCCATTTAGCGTTTTAAATCTTCATCGTAACGGTCCCTACGGTCATCCAACATTTAAACAAATTCGTGCATCACAAAACCCCTTGACTCGACATCAAGTTGCTAACAACATATTTTCTTTTGTTGAGGAACCCTCACCTCAGATTACTAGACAAATTGGTGATGATCAAGTTGAATTCATAAGCTCTAGATATGGTGATATCAAGACATTTAGTGAAGTACCGTTATCATCAAAATTTTACCCTCTACAATTTCTTTTTAGTGTTGGAATCGATAATGAGAGAATACAAGATAAAAATGATCTATCGATTCCAAATATTGAAAGGATAATTATTAATAACTCCTTTGGTAATGAGATCGGACATTTTGCTAATGATGGTATCAATAAGTTTTACAGCTTGTCCTCTGAAACAGAAGAAGACTATGAAAAAATAAAACAATTTTACCTTGATGGTGGCTTAGACGCTGATGATAGTCCCGTAAGTACATTTGAATTTCTTAAATATAAAGAGACCATATTTCCTCGCGAAGTCAACACTTATAAATCGCACATAAGACAAAGAACAAACTATCTTAATAACTTTTGGAGAGATATCCGATCTGATCGTTCAGAAGTAGCGAACAATAATTTTGGCACCACTTTATCTCAAAGTATATGGCCTCTTGATGCAGCTTCCGACTGGGCTACTCGCTCTTCTGTTGTATTCGGTGCAAAACTTACTTTTTCTGACCCCTTTTTACTACCCACTAACAATTCAGACGAAGGAATCCTTCAGAACACATACAATATGTTCGCTGATAATAGAACAACAACATCTATTCTTTCAGTTGTGGACCAAGAACTAAGACCTGCTCCAAGTTATACAAGGCTTCACACACTTACCGGTTCGACATCTGTTGTTGCGCCAACTGGTATTGAGATCAATGAAGCAATGGGTCCTGTTTTTCAAGGGACTGCTCTTTGGGAAGCAGGCCAGCAGTCCGGCAAAAATCCTTTTTATTCCTCTTATGATTTTTTTATTGAACAACTCAAAGGTAAGGGTAAAGATTTTTCTATTGTTCCAGAATTTAGAATAAGCGATCATGTTGAAAACTTGTTGAAAAATGGTAGCCAAACGAAAATTCTTGATTTTTTTGAGGTTACTGGTGGACTAGCGAATGCCAATAAATCAAGTGATACTACTTTTTATGAGACGTATTCAACAACAGATTTCTTAAAACACTTTGCTAAGATAAAAAAAGATCATCAAGATTTTGTTGAGCCATCAACAATCAAACTTACATGCAAAGCATTGAAAAAGTTTTTGGCTTATGACTCATTTTACCCTGCGATTCGAGCGAAAGAGATGGCAGAACAATTTTATGATTCGTATAAAAATTTTATAGATGTTAATGCATTGGAGGGTGTAGTACCAACGTCTAATGTGGTAATGGGGTTTCAAAATTTATTAACGCCCCTTTACGCTCCTGGAGCATTTTTTAATTCAATTAAAGCAGGTGTTGCTTGTGATTATCCAATTTTTACAAATAAACCACTTATAGAACAGGACGGAGATGACTACTTAATTGGAGCTACTAGTTCTGCTGATACTTATTTCGATTTACGAATTCCTTTCGAGGCAACTATAGAACCAGAAAAGTATTTATCAAATATTCTTTTGTTTAATAATGAGCCCCACCTTTCTGGTAATATTTCGGCATCTTGCTTTTGGGATGGAAATGGAGATGTTCTTTATAAAAAAATGGCATCAAATTTTTGTGCTGAAACTGGTGAGTTCTTTTTAAAAAATTCATCTTTTTCCACAATCAGTTCTTTAGAACAAAGTAATCCAAATTTTGGACAAGCCATTGCTGGTACACCTTATGCCATGAGAGTAAAAATGTATCGCTCAATGGATAAAGGAAGGCTGTCTTTTCAGGCTGCGACCGGGCCATACATACCTCCGCAAGATTATGTCAGTGGCTCTAATTATTCTCGTGAAACAATTACAATGTATTCTAGACCATCAGCTTTTGGGCCTCCAACCCAAGGACAAGGCCCCACCGGTAGAGCAGATAGCAGAGATGGATATAATTTTCCTTTTACACCTCCTTATTATCATGGACAGGCATTTGCTGATATTGTATTTGTGCCTTCAACAACAAAAAAATATACTGTCAATGAGATAATCGCAGGATCAACCGTCAAGCATTACAGAGCAGACTTTTACGCTTTTTCAAGTTCTGCTGGCGGGACTACTGTTGCTGGGCCACAAGCAAATTTTAATATCGACGTTGCAGACGATCCATCAATCAGCTTTCTTAATCAAAATGCAATGCAACTTACTGCTTCATTAAATCTTTTCTCTAGAGGGCAAATCACAGAGGTAAATCTAGAAAATGATATATCTAGCCAGCCAATTCTAGTAACAACAGATGTGACTGAAGATTCTGCTACAAGATGGATAATTCAGACAAAATGGGAGACTCCTATTTTAAACTTTAATGATGTTGAACTAACTGTTTCTTCAAGTAATTTAGAATCTGGACAGACTCCCCGTGGTATGTGGCATCAATATGGAAGACTACCAACAAATGAGGAAGGTATATTTATGACCGTTGAAGATATACCTAGGAGTTGGTTAACAAACGCTTTGGGCTTCTCCAAAACTAGTGCTAAACTAACTGGTTCCCTTGTTGATCTGTGTGGATTCTCATCAACCCCTGTGAAGTTGGGCCAAGTTGCTTCTGGTCGTGTAATTCGCGAGGCTGTAGTAGCTGTGCCTTTTATTGAGATTGGTGGAGAAAAGAAATTTTTTGAACTTGATGAGCGTAATATAGCAAATGCAAAGAGCTTTCTTCGTGCCGAGGAGCAGGAGAGAGCTGGTGCAAGGACAATAGCCGGAGCAGGAAACACTGAAATATTTGCAAAATCTACATCACCCTCTGTTATAGATATGGTTCGTAAAGCAAGAAGATA